>Ga0265295_1000427_pt1 | contig 85371 bp, 46 predicted proteins | sample Munlansysbiofilm_FD_192503 | JGI IMG/M metagenome (GOLD analysis project Ga0265295, IMG submission 192503) | Leachate microbial communities from a municipal landfill in Southern Ontario, Canada - Methane capture system biofilm | ecosystem: Engineered > Solid waste > Landfill > Unclassified ... | reverse complement strand
AAAAAGCGCAAAATGTGTGGATAACTGAGCTTTTTCAGGGTTCATGTTGAGAATATTTGAAAAAATTGTGGATAACTACAAAGTAGATCCTGGAAAGCTGGACTATTTGGTATTACGCAAAGGTCTTGAGATATATAATGAACGCTGAGTTTTGGGCTTTTCTAAGCGCCCCAACGAAGGAGCTTATCTTGAAGATGAAGGGAAAGCGAACTCGTATGAATGAATTGATGCGGCTTTACCTTGAGCATATCCCATATTTACAAACTGATCTGATTGCTGGCCCCCATGGTTCCTATCCGTGCCGCGAATGGTTGTTGTCTTTATCCAACGATGTGAGTTTACATTGTGCGCATTGCCGCCACAAAGAGAAGTGCGAGTTTGAGTGCTTGGAGATTTACATGAAGGCTCTTGGAGAGTTTTGTGAACTATGTTCAGCAGAATGTAAAAAAACATGCATGCAGGTTCAGAACAAACGTCTTGAAAAGTGGATTAAAAGCCCTCCACAACATCCAGATCAGGTCCACAACATGGCTACTTACAAATGTTCTATAAAATTCCATGGTGACATCCGACAACTCCGTGGTGGCGTGTTCCTAATGGTTGAGATACCGCCACTAAACCGCCTTGACGACACAGAGGGGTTTACCAGGAACACTCTCGAAAACATGATTACCAAGTGGGCAAATATTTCTCTAAGAGAAATGTCAAATCGTGATATTATTGAGTTGGCGCTGACCTTTGTATCGCTTTCCTTCCTGTTTATATGGGATCTGTATCATGATACCAGATTTATGAACAAAGGAGTTCCAGCCGGAAAACATGATGATCATTATAGTCGGGATAGCGCAAACGTTCTATATGCTTTTGTGGCCTCCCAGCAAGGCATACCAGCGGATCAGATAGAGGAAACTATAAACAGCAACATCAATCCCGAAGAAGTTGTGATTGGGCCTCAGTCAAAGTATCCACAGGAATTTAAACTGACATGGGAGAATACCAAACAGCTATTTAAAGCTATTAATAATCTTTATGATTCAGATTTTTTGCCATCATTAACCATAGACGAATTCCATAAAACGTACAGGGAGCTGATAATAGACCAGGTTGATAGATCAATACTCCGGTCTACCAGTGCGGGACTTGATGGATCATTAAGAAAGGGGCGTACCTACACACGTTATATCAACTACCGGGCTTACCTCCGCCTGGCGGCGCTCACTGTGGCTATATCAGGAGTACGTTTCCGCCATAAATTACCCACTTTATTCAGGGATAACAATCTGCAAAGGCTCAAAATAGTTTTAGCACTCAAGGAACCGAACCCAACCCGGAGAAATTCCCATTCTAAAAGAGCATTGATTCGAAAAGAATCATCAGAATCAGAGATGAGCCTCAAATCTGCCTGTAAGCACTTAAAGTTGAACTACAGTACGATTCAAGCAGATATTGACGACTACCAAAAATATAATCCTTGTTGGAAGGAAATAGTCTCATTACACTTAAATGATGCTGGTAGCAACTACGGGTTATCCAGATCTCTGGTTAGTTACTCTTCAGAGGATGATCTGAAGATCTGGCAAGAGAGAGTTACGTCACTGTTTGGAAAAGACATTTAGCGTTTTAAGTCATTATAGTTTAGGGAGCTTATCAATCTCTTGGTCCCTCTTTTGATCCGTTAGTTTGGCGTATCTTTGGGTATTTGCCACGTCATGATGCCCTATAAGCTTTGAAACTGTGTAGATGTCGATACCATGAGTCAGGCACATTGTGGCAAAAGTGTGCCTGGCACAGTGGAAAGTGATCTTTTTGTTAATCCCACACATGTTTATCCAAAGCCTCAGCATCTCATTGGTATAATGATTCACAGGAAGCTCAAATATTTTGTCGTGGGGGTATTCCTCGGCGAGAATTTTCTGCTCTTCCAAAATCTCCAGCGCTGTCTCTGCCAGTTTAACGCGTACAAATGTCTTGGTTTTCTCCTGCCGCTTGATCAGAGCTCCATCCTCAATGTCTTTCCACTCCAGGGTAACAATATCCGAATATCTCAAGCCCGTAAAACACGAAAAAATAAAAGCGGTTTTAATGACGGGATGGTTACAAAGAGATTCCCTTAGGATCTTCAGCTCTCTCAATGTGAGATAATTTGTTTCCAGTTGCTGTCGCTTTATTTTTATGGCGTTCCCGGGATTGCTCTGGATAATGCCCTCGAGCACGGCTTGATTCAAAGCTGCTTTGAAGGTTCCATAATAAACATGGGCCGTATTGGGGGAAACTTTAGTCAGCATAAAGTCCACAAAGCTCCTGCAGAAGCTATAATCTATCTGACCGAAGGTTAAGGAACCACCGGTATAGGCCATTAACATGTTATGGGTATTGGTCCAGTTACATGGATGGGCTTTAGTTTTGGTTATTGCATCAAAGTACTCGATAAAGCTCTGTTTGGCCTTCCAGGCATAGAGATGAACTTCACCATCCTGTAACAGCTCCAACTCTCGCTTATCTCTGATGGCAGCGGCCAACAAAATGGTATTCTTATCCTGCTCCAAATGCTCTGTATTGGCGATGAGCCTCATATGCTTCAAAAACTCGTACTTCCATTTCCGATTGATTGATATCGCAAGGAATACTGAGTATCCCCCGGAAGCCAGTGGTCTGATGCGGATTTTTATCCTCTTACAGTAGTTCAGTTTGTCGAGCATTTTGTCGTAAATATTTCTTGATTTGCCCTTCTTTCGTCCCATTGTTCACTCCTAATCAGTGTTTTTGGTTTTTGGCGTTACTGAAAGGCCTCGAGTAACACACCCGTGAATAAAGTAACACAAATTTTCTATAGTGTGGTACTTGTCAAGACAAAAAAAGAGCAGCCTAAGTGACTGCTCTATATAACTAATTATAATTCGCTATGACGTCGCAACTATTTTACATTAAAATTGTCCATGAATTGCTGGAGGACGGCGGCGCGGGAGGGATGGCGGAGTTTTTTGAGGGCTTTGTCCTCGATCTGGCGGATGCGTTCGCGGGTGACTTGGAAGATGTTTCCCACCTCTTCGAGGGTGCGGTGGTAGCCGTCGTCGATGCCGAAGCGGAGGCGGATGACGCGTTCCTCGCGGGTGGTGAGGGTTTTGAGGACCTCATCGACCTGTTTTTTGAGGAGGGAGCGTTCGGCGAGGCGTTCGGGGCTGATGATGGTGCGGTCTTCGATGAAGTCGCCGAGGATGGAGTCTTCGGAGTCGTGGCCGATGGGTTTGTCCAGGGAGACGGGTTCCTTGGAGATGGAGAGGATGGATTTGACCTTGTCGAGGGGCATGTCGAGGACTTCGGAGATCTCTTCGGGGAAGGCGTCGCGGCCGAGTTTTTGCTGGAGGCGGCGGGCGGTGCGGTTGATCTTGTTGATGGATTCGATCATGTGGACGGGGATGCGGATGGTTCGGGCCTGGTCGGCGATGGCGCGGGTGATGGCCTGGCGGATCCACCAGGTGGCGTAGGTGGAGAATTTGTAGCCCTTGCGGTAGTCGTATTTTTCCACGGCGCGCATGAGGCCGGTGTTTCCTTCCTGGATGAGGTCGAGGAATTCGAGGCCGCGGTTGTTGTAGCGTTTGGCGATGGAGATGACGAGGCGGACGTTGGCCTCGATCATTTCGTTTTGGGCCTTTTCCTTGTTGCGTTCGGCGCGGTCGATCTCGCGGAGGAGGAAGACGAGGTCGTTTCCGGTCATCTTGGTTTCGAGCTCGACGCGGCGGATCTTGCGGCGGGCGTTTTTGATCTTGCGCAGGGTTTCGATGAAGACCTCGGGATCGATCTTGGTTTCGGCGCGGACTTCCTCGTAATCCTCGTCGGATTTTTTGGCGCGGCGGCCGTAGGTGCAGATCTCGTCGATGGTATAGCGTTTGATGCGGGTGAGGTCGGTGATGCTGTTGTAGCTTTCCTCGATGCGTTCGACGAGGGAGCGGACGCGGTAAACCATGCGTTTGATGAGCTTTTCGTTGTAGGTGAGGAGGTTGAAGTTGGCGATGATCTGGTTTCTGAGGGCGTCGATCTCTTCCTGGCGGGAGGCGTTTCCGGAGTCGTCGTAGTCGCAGTTGTCGAGGATGATGCCGATCTTTTCGAAGACGGCGTCGTTGGCCTTGAGGAGGTCGCGGAACTGGTCAACGATGAGGACGTCCTGTTTTTTATCGATCCAGGTGCCGATGTCCACGCGGAAGATCTGGTCGAGGCGGACGCGGCGTTCGCGGTAGCGGTGGAGGAAGTTGTACATTTCGCGGAGGGTGGAGCCGGATTTGAAGACGTTTTGGTTGATCATCTTCTGGTAGGTTTCGATCTTCTGGGCCACGCGGACCTCGCCTTCGCGGTCCAGGAGCGGGACGCGGCCCATTTCGCGGAGATACATGCGGACGGGGTCGTCGTAAAAGCGTTTGGTCTTGAATTTTTTGGGCGGGGCGGGTTTGCGGACGGAGGCACCTTTGGTGAGGCGTTTTTCGGTTTCGTCGATGATCTCGATGCCGTCCTGGCGGAGGTCGAAGATGATGTCGTCCACCTTGTCCAGGAAGAAGGGGCTGCTGGGCAGAATGTCGTTGATCTGCTTAAAGGTGATGTAGCCGGTGTCTTTTCCCAGCTCCACGAGTTTCTTCAGGCATTCGTTGTAAGTGATCATTAATGCTCCTTGCGAGGCGGGACCCTCAGGTGAGAAGGCCGCGCACCACTTTTTTAGTGAGGCGGTTGAAGGCTTGGGAGAGCTTTTTCTTCTCCGCGAGGAGAGAGAGGTCGGCCGGGTCGGCCAGGATCTTGCGGTCGAGTTCCAGCATGTCGCGCTGGAGCTTGCGCATCCGCACCTGGCTCAGGACGTCGCTGAAGCGCATGTCCTGCAGGTCGGCGAAGAGAAAGTCTGCCAAGAGGTCCCTTAAATCCTTATTTTCAATGTTATCCAAAAGTTTGGCGGGCTCGGCAACGGCATCCGCGGCCACGTGGGCGGCCAGATATTTGAAGAGCTCGCGGTAAGATCTATTCACAAAATAATCCGGTGTAAGGGTTTCGGCAAGTAAATTGAACGATTCGGGGTCCTGGAGGGCGAGGATGAGCAGATGGCGCTCCTCGGCGTGTTCCTCGAGGGTGGGCACGGTGTAGAGCCGGGCGGGTTCCTCGGGGGCGGCGGTGGTGCGGCGGAGCTTGGAGAAGACGGCGCGGCTGGAGATGCCGAAGGCTTCCGCGATGTCGCGGGCCAGCAGTTCGCGGCGGACGGGGTCCTTGAGGGCGCGGACGGCGTCCAGGATGGTGTCGACGCGTTCGCCGGCGGGGGTTTTGGAGGGGGTTTCGGCCAGGAAGCGGATCACGCTGCGGGCGGCGGCGATCCTTTCCCGAAGGGCGTCCGGGCCTTCGGCGAGGATGAAGCTGTCCGGATCGTGCTGTTTGGGCAGTTCCACGATGTGGGCCTCGAGCCCTTTGGAGAGGCAGAGCAGGGCGGCGCGGACGGCGCTCTTGATGCCGGCGGCGTCGCCGTCGTAAAGCAAATTGGCACGGGTGGCATAGCGGGTTAGCAGCCAGACCTGGTCGTCGGTGAGGGCGGTGCCGAGGGAGGCCACGGAATTGAGGAAGCCGGCCTCGTAGAGCCGCAGGAAGTCGAAATAGCCCTCGCTGATGAGCACGTTTTCGGCCTTGGAGATCTCGTATTTGGTCTTGAAGAGGCCGTAGAGTTCGCGGCCCTTGGTGTAGAGCTCGGTGCCGGCGGTGTTCACGTATTTGCCGCCGGGGGCGCCCTCCTCCAGCACGCGTCCCCCGAAGGCGATCACCTCGCCGATGTTGTTGTGGATGGGAAACATCAGGCGTCCGCGGAAGAAATCCACCAGGTTTCCGGAATAGTTGCCGAAGAGGCCGGATTCCTTGAGCAGCGAGACGGAATGGCCTTCCTTGAGGAGGTGGTTGAGCAGGGCTTTTTCGCTGGCGAGGGCGAAGCCGAGCTCGAGGGACTTGGCCGTGGCGGGGCTGAAAGAGCGTTTCTGGAGGTAATCCAGCACCTTCTGGCCGTGTTTGAAGAGGTTTTCCGCGTAGAAATCCCGGGCGGTGGTGTAAACCTGGAGCAGCTGGTCGCGCTTGGTGGAGACGGTTTTGGTGCGGTCGGATTCCGGAATGGTGATCCCGGCGCGGGCGGCGAGTTTTTTAAGCGCTTCGAAGAAAGTGAGCTTTTCGTATTCCTGCACGAAGGTGAAGACGTTTCCGGCTTTGCCGCAGGCGAAACATTTGAAGATCTGGCGGGAGGGGCTCACGTTCAGGGAGGGGTTGGTATCCTGATGGAAAGGGCAGATCCCGCGCCAGTTGGCGCCCGCGTGTTTGAGGGGCAGATAGCCCTGGATCACGTCAACGATGTCGTTGGCGCGGCGGACCTGTTCGATGAGGCTGTTATCCATCTAGATCTTCACCAGGGTGACCCCGCTGCCGCCCTCGGCGGGGACGGGCGTGTCGAGCGAGAGCACCGTTTTTTTCCTTTGCAGATAGTCGCGCACCTTGCCCCTGAGGGCGCCGGTGCCTTTGCCATGGACGATCCGGAGGCTGTGGAGGCCGGCGAGGGTGGCGTTGTCCAAAAACTCGTCGATCAGGGGCCGGGCCTCATCGAAAGTGAGGCCGAGGAGCTTGAGCTCGGTGGCGGCCCTGTAGGTGGCGTGAGTGGTGGGCAGAGGCTGGGGATCCCGGTCGCGGGGGCGGTCGGGCGCCTGGTAAAGGCTTTCCGCCGGCACCCGGAAACTGATGCCGTTCATGTCCACGCTGGCGCTGCCGTCGCGGATCTCCAGGAGGATGGCCTCGGTTTCGAAACTGGCCAGCCAGACGCGGTCTCCGGGCCGGGGGTCGCGGGCTTTGGGCTGGTTGCCGGTTCCGGCCGCGGCCAGTTCCTCGCGGATGTCCTGCAATCTGCCGGAGATCTCATGCAATTTCCTTTCCGAAAGGGCTTTGCGTTCATCCCGGTCGAGTTTGCGGAGGCTGTCCTGTTCCTGCTGGTAAAGCTTTTGCTGGGCGATGAGCTCGCCCTGGAGCTCTTTGATGAACTTCTGTTTGCGCTGTTTGAGCTCGGCTTCGAGGGCGCCTTCGCGGCCTTCCAGTTCCTTCAGTTTGGCCTCGAGGTTGCGGGTTTTGAGCTGATATTCGTAGGAGGCGCGGCCGAGGGCCTTCTTTTCGGCCTGCATCTTCTTCAGGAGTTCGGTGAATTCGAGGTTTTGGCTGCCGCTGAGGGTTTTGGCGCGGTCGATGAGCTCCGGGAGCAGGCCCAGGGAGGAGGCCACCTCGATGGCGAAGCTGTCGCCGGGGATCCCGGGGGCGAAGCGGAAAGTGGGGGTGAGGCTGTTCAGGTCGAACTGCATGGAGGCGTTGAGGCAGGCGGGATGGGTTTCGGCGAAGATCTTGAGGGCGGTGTAGTGGGTGGTGACGATGGCCTTGCAGCCGAGGTCCGTGAAGCGTTCCAGGATGGCCTGGGCGAGGGCGGACCCCTGCTGGGGGTCGGTGGCGGCGCCGATCTCGTCGATGAGCACCAGGCTGTTGGCATCCGCCTGGGCGAGCATCCGGCCGATCTTGCTCACGTGGGAACTGAAGGTGGAGAGGGCGTTTTCGATGCTCTGGTCGTCGCCGATGTCGGCAAAAACCTGGCTGAAGAGGCCGATCTCGCTGTCGGCATCCGCGGGGATGGGCAGGCCGGAGAGGGCCATCAGGGTGAGCAGACCGGCGGCTTTCATCAGCACGGTCTTGCCGCCGGTGTTGGGGCCGCTGAGCAGCACGATGGCGGCTTCCTGGCCGAGCTCAAGATCGAAGGGCACCACTTCCGCGGGCCGGCCGAGACGCAGGATGAGCAGGGGATGGCGGGCCGAGCGCAGCTTCAGGACAGGCTGTTCCACTATCCGGGGCACTTCGGCCTTCAGAAAGCGGCACAATCTGGCGCAGGCAGAGCGGAAATCCAGGGCGGCCATCGCCTCCTGATTGGCCAGCAGGGTCTTCTCCTGGTCCTTTATCTGGGCGGTGAATTCGCTGAAGATGCGGAAGATCTCGCGCTTTTCCTCCTGCTTCAGCAGCTGGAGTTCGTTGTTCAGCGGCACCACGGACTGGGGCTCGATGAAGAGGGTGGAGCCGCTGCCGCTTTGGCTTTGCACGATCCCGGGCACGTAAGGGGCGGCGCTTTCGCGCACGGGGAGGACATAGCGGTCGTCGCGGCGGGTGATGAATTTGTCCTGGAGATAGCCCTCGAGGCGGGGATCGCCCAGCATCCCCTGCATGGTCTTCATAATCCCGCGCTGAAGGGAGGCCTGGCGTTTGCGGATGCGGGCCAGTTCCGGCGACGCGGAATCCAGCACCTCGCCCTCGGGATCGAACACGCGGTCGAAGCGCTCGCAGATCCAGTCCAGGGCGGTGACCTTCAGCCAGAGGCGGCGCAGGGTGGGGAAGGATTCCAGGGCTGAGGCGGAGGCGGCGATCCCGCTGGCCAGGCGGGCGTTGAGCCAGACGAGGCGGAATTCCTCGTAGGCAAAGAGGGAATATTGGGGTTCGCGGAAGAGGGGGCCGAGGTCGGCCAGATCGCTGAGGTCCTTTTCCAGGCCGTGTTCCAGACATTCCTGAAGCTCACCCACCAGGCGCAGCGAGGCCTCGATGACCCTCCTTTCGGACAGGGGGGCAAGGCCGGCGGCGAGGTCCTTTCCCAGCTGGCTGTGGCAGAGCGCGGCCACCTGTTCCGCCAGCCGGGCGTATTCCAGGTCCGCGTATAGCTCCGGGGCGTTCATTGCGTCTTCTGGGGCTGGTTGTCTTCCTTTTTGAGCTTCGCCTTGATCTGCTGGAAGCGGTCGCGTTCCCCAAACTTGAGGGTGGTGAAGAGATCTTCCTTGAAGGTGTCCACGGCGGCGTAAACAGGGTGTTTGGCGCCGTCCTTGAGGGGAGTGGAGAGCTTCGGGGCGTAGTCCAGCAGCACCATCAGCACGATCACCGCCACCAGCCCGTTCAGGAAGCCGAAGATCAGGCCCAGAAACTTGTTCAGGCCAGAAAGCCGGGTGGCCTTGAGGACTTTCTTGAAGATGTGGTTGATGATGCCCACCAGCACCGCCACCGCCACGATGATCAGCAGCGCGGCCAGCAGGGTGGCCGGAACCAGGCCCAGCTTGAGGTTTTCGATCAGGCCGTTTTTCAGCAACGGAAAAACCTGCCCGATGAGCAGAAAGATCGCGATGGCCGCGCCGATGCGGACCAGCGTGGCCGCCAGGCCCCTGCGAAAGCCCTGAAAGGCCGCCAGGGCCAGCCCGATCAGGATGAGCCAGTCGATGATACCCATGATTTACCTCTTTTAATGGCAAATAAAAAAGCAAACAGGGACGAATCCCTGTTGCAAACGGTTCAGGTGGTGGGATGGCGGGAAATGCCCGGGGCTACCTCATGTAGCGCTGCATTCTGCGCTGGATCTTGAGCATTTTGCGTTTGGAAGCGTTGTCTTCGCGTTTTCTGCGCACACTGGGCTTCTCGTAGGCCTGTCTCTTCTTGATCTCGGAGAGGATCGCGGCTTTCTCGCATTTCTTCTTGAACCTTTTCAACAGGTAATCGAAGGACTCATTCTCTTTGGAAACTACTGTCGGCAAACAAATCACCACCTTTTTTTCTAGATTTAGACGCAAAACTTTGGGAGGGGGGTATTGTGTCAAGGGGAAATGTTTTTTAACACAGAGACACAGAGAGGGGGAGACACAGAGGGGGGGGAGACACAGAGGGGGATTTTAACACAGAGGGCGCGGAGTAAAAGCAAAGTAAAAGCGGAGGGGTTTTTGAAAACAGAGGCACAGAGGAACAGAGAAAATGTTTCAACACAGAGACACAGAGATGGGGAGACACAGAGGGGAATTTTAACACAGAGGGCGCGGAGTAAAAGCAGAGCAAAAGCAGAGACGGGCAGAGAAAAACAGAGGATCGACCAGGAAGGTCGACGTCCTCGTCGACCAAAAGGCCTCGGGGCTTTGTTGTAACATACGCTTTAGCTTGTTAGGTGGTCCTGGGTTCAGGGGTCCTCGCGAACGAGCGCGGCGAGTTCGTGGGGTGGTTCATTCCGAGTCTTAGGGGGAAAAGAAAATCCAAACAGAGGGGGATTTTTACACAGAACGCACGGAGTAAAAGCAAAGTAATAGCGGAGGGGTTTTTGAAAACAGAGGCACAGAGGAACAGAGAGATTTTCATGAAGATTGACGGATCGAACGGATTGACAAGTTTGGGGACATAGGGCTAAAGTGTCCGTCATTCCGGGCGGTGAGGCTGGAGTCGATCGACGCAGGAGCATCGGCTACAGCAGAACCCTCATCCTCCCAGCCCCAGCCTGTCATTCCGGGGAGGTCGCGCCAGCGACAGGGGCCCCGGAATCCCGGCCAGAAAAACAACAAATGATCAGGTTCATGCCTTACAAAGGGTCGCCGAAAAATACTATTGACAAAAATCCCAAAACTGTCAGCGATGAAAAACATGATCCCGGGGTGGCAGGTCGAGCGCCGCGACAAGGATCCGTCCCGCCCCTTCGGAATCACCAAAATACTATATGGGAGAAACAAATGGCAGACGTTAACAGTTTGTTTTTCGAAGCGGACGAACAGGCCTACGCCATCCTGGGGCAGAACTATCTGAACAGCTTTCTGAGCACGGGGGTCTGGGGCCAGTGGGCAATGATTCTCAGCAACAAGAGGCTGTATGTGAAGGGCAAGGTTTTTGTCCCCCGGCAGGGCATGGCCAGGCTGGATGAGGATTTCAACGTCTACGACCTCACTGGGTCCAGCTATAGCGTGCGCAGCATGCTGCTGCTGAGGATCCTGGTGGGTGTGCTCTTCGGGTTTTTCGGGCTGGCAATGATTGCAATAGGGTTGGACGAGGGTCAATCCGAAATGTATTTACTTGCATTTTTCGGCTTTGCTATGGGAACCCTGCTGATCCTGATGATCAGGGATATCAGGCATTTGGGCGTGATCTGCAAAGGCGTGATCCACTACTATCCGGTGCGCAAACACAAACAGGAAGAGGTGGATGCGTTTCGCAAACAGCTGGGCCTGATGATAGATTACAACCGCCGGCAGATGATGAAATAGCGCCTCTGAACAGGTTAAGAGAGACGGAAGGCGGTGGCTTCAGCCACCGTGCAGATATCCCGGGCGGTTCAGCCCCAGACGATCTCCGGCGGTTTTAACCGCCGGCCTGATCCCGGAACATTGCTCTGGAATTGTAGAGAATCTGGTTGTCTTCCGGAGCTTGAAAGCGCCGGACTTCGTCTTTCCTCGGCGGAGACTGGCGAAAACGGTGGCTGAAGCCACCGCCTTCCGTCTTTGGTTGAAACCCCCGCCTTCCGGAATGACACACGCCGGGCGTGTTGGGTAATCCCCCTTGGCCGCCTCCCCTTCACTTCCCGCACGCCTCCCCCTAAGTTCCCCTTGTCTGAACGGGAACTGAAGGGGAGGCGGGCAAGGGGCGGGCAGGAGAAGCTCTGGGGCGGAGCGTTCCGGGATACCTGCTCTTTCAAGGCAGGCGGGTCGATCCAGTTCGGGCGGAATCCCTGCCAGGTGAACAAAGCGGAAACACTTGCCCAAGGCACAAGTATTGAAAGCCCTATCTTACGCAATTGGTATATGGTTGGATCACTGGCGGAAGGGTCGCTGTTGAAATCAATCCACAAACTCCGCGAAATCGGGGAAAACATGAGGATATTCCCCATTATTTTTGCTTGACACAGAATAAACGCCCCATAAAGATGAACCTAAGGTTTGGAAAGTTATACTTTCACGCAGATGTTATTTATGGGTTCAGATGCCATGAAAGCGGCGTCTGAAAAGAGTTTCGGGATCCCCTGCCGCGTTCAGAGGTGAGATGCATTCACTTCCGCTCCGGTTTTCGGGGGGACCCGGTCAACCCTGGCGGTCTGATCCAGATCGCCAGAAAAAGAGGAGAAACAAGATGAAGAAAGCACATTTGGTTTTACTTATCGCTGTGCTGCTGCTGGGGCCTGGCCTCATGTTCGCTGAAGGCAGATCGGTACCCAACACACCTCTGCCGGCGTCCGGACAGAGAGCGACCATCAGCGTGACGGACATGACCGGAGGTGTGACCGCCTCTGACTTGGTGCAGAACCTGGTGGGTGGCGGCGTTACCACCTCCAACATCGTTTACACCGGCGCCAGCATCGCCGCAGGTGTTTATACCAGCGGAACCCAGGCGGGGATCGGGATCAATCAAGGCATCATCCTGTCCAGCGGAGCCGCAACGCTTGCCCAAGGTCCAAACAACTCGGATAATGCCTCGCAAGGCAATGGCCTCGCGGGGGACGCGGACCTGAGCGTTCTGGTTGGTGGCGGCGTAACTAACGATGCCTGCATATTGGAGTTCGATTTCATCCCCCAGACCGAGAACCTGCAGTTCACTTTCGTGATGGGATCCGAGGAGTATGAAGAGTACATCGATTATTACGATGTGTTTGGCTTTTTCCTCAATGGCGTGAACATCGCCCTCATCCCCGGCACCACCACTCCCATTTCCATCGGCACGATCAATCAAACCATCAACCAGCCTTACTATGTGAGCAACTATCCCTACCCGGGAACATACGACATCCAGTGCGACGGTTTCACCATACCCATCGCGATCAACGCCACCGTGACCCCCGGAGTTACCAACCACATCAAACTGGCGGTCGCTGACTATTCAGACTCCGTTTACGATACCTGGATCTTCATCTCCGCCGGAACCTTTATCAGCGGCTACAACGTGTATGTGGACTCCAATCCCCAGGGCGCCCTCATTTACAAGGACGGGTTCAGCACAAGTTTGACCACTCCCAACCACATTTCCCAGGCCACCGGCACCACCAGCACTTATTGGGTTGAATTGGATGGCTATACTTGGATGCCTCCCACCCAGACGGTACCGAATATAACCACCAACCAGTCGATCTTCTTCAACGGCTATCCCGGCACCACGCCGGTGGAACTGAGTTCCTTCACCGCCACCACAGGCGCGGAGGGATTTGTGGACCTGCGCTGGACCACCGAATCCGAGACCGACATGCTTGGCTACAGGGTTTACCGGGCTGAAACCAGCCAACTCGGCAACGCCTTGAACATCACGCCCATCCTGATCGGCGCCACCAACACCTCCACCCAGACCGTGTATGAACACGAGGACCACGAAGTGGAAACCAACACCACCTATTACTACTGGCTGGAAGGGGTGAACGTGAACGCCTCGCAGTTCTTCGGGCCCGTGAGCGCCACGGTGAGCGGACAGGACATTCCGGAACTGCCCACCCAGAACCTGCTGGGCAACGCCTATCCCAATCCCTTCAAGGCCGGCACCAGCTTCACGGTGGACATCAAAGCCGGCGATCACGGCACCGTGAGCATCTACAACAGCCAGGGCCGCCTCGTGAGAACCTTTGAGGTGGGCGAAGGCAGCCGCGAGATCCACTGGAACGGCCTGGACAACAACGGCAACCGCTGCGTGAGCGGAGTGTATCTGTATAAACTCAGCACCCAGTCCCTGAATGAGACGAAGAAGATGCTGATAGTGAAATAACCATTCTTACCTCGGATAAAACAAAGGCCCCGGAAAAGTTCCGGGGCTTTTTTTTCGGGAAGGCCACAAGTCTCCAGCAAGCGTGAAATGGTCATTCGTGGAAACGTCAGCTTTGACGGCCGGCATGGTATCGGAGGAGTACAGGACCAGTGGCCGGCGCTTATATCCGCCGGACATCGTCTGTTGGCAACAGAAACCTCAATCCCGCTCGGCGGTCACCCGGTAGAAATACCTGTTTCCCGCGGGGGTCTCAAACCAGACGTCGCCGGTGCTGTAGCCCATGTCCTCGAAAACGCCGTCCGGAGTGGCGCAGCGCCAGACGCGGAAGCGGTCCACCGTTTGGGGATAGGTCCACTGGAGGTGGATCAGGTTTTCGGCCGGCAGATAGACGATGGACAGGTCCTGGACCGGAGGCAGGGTCTCGCCGTCCCATTCGATCCGGTTGTAGGGGTCGTTTTCATAGAGAGAGCCGCTGAAGCCGCCGCTGTAATCATAGAATACGATGAAGCCCTGGTCCGCGCTTTTGTGAACGTTGCGGGGCCAACCGCTGGCAATGGAGGGGAAGGAGGCGCCAACAATATTGAGGGACTGGTTGTTGCCCAGCGTGAGCAGGGTCCCGTCGCTGGCACCAAAACGGAACACGCAGTGATCGAACTTGTACCAGTCGTCCACCAGAGCGCCGGGTTTGACGTTGACCCCCTGCTCGTCCATGTATTCAAAGATGGCGCCGTAAGGGGCGATGACAGCCCCGTTCTCTATGTTCAGGGCATAGAAACCGATCTGGTTGTGGGTGATCGTCGCGGGATTGCCGATCTCTCCCACCACTTCCAAAGCTCCGCCGTAATACACGTTCAGCGCCTTGCCGTGAGCAATGTGTAAAGTGGCTCCGCTGTCAACCTTGAGGGTGCCGCTCACGTGTATGTCGCCGGAAGTGTACATGGACTGATGCCCCAGTTCCAGCACTCCCGCGTATATCGCCACGTCGCCTCCGTTCACACAGTTGAGGGCGCCCCAGAGGGTGACCACGTTGGCGTCATCGATCAGAAAACCGCCCCGCACGGTGCAGGAGTTGATCGAAACATTGCCGGAGCGCTGGCCCGGATTTGCTGCTGCATCAGGGTCCTCGCTGGAACGGGTGAATGGTTTATCGATCCGCAGTTGGTGAAACCAGCTGTCGATGTGGGTGATAATGGCGCAATCCTGGGGGCCGGTCAACATCACCACCCCAGCGCTGGGGTCGAAGGTCCCCCGTTCGTCATACCAGGTGCCGGCGCAGCCGATGGTGCCGCCACTGATGTTGAAATTGCAGGAGTAGGCGGAAGCGGATATCCTCAATCCCTGGTCGCGGATGATGAAATAACCGGTGTCCATGGTGAAATTGACGTTGCCGTTCAAGGCCAGGTAAACGTGGGTGTCAGCGCCAAAGATGTCCATGATACCGCTGTTCAGGATGGTGATGTCGCCGTTTACCTCGCAGTGGGAGGCGCTGTCCTGGTGGATCTCCAGATGTCCTCCGTCGGCGATGAAGGAGCCGTAAAGGCCGTTCTGGGCTAGGTCGGAGATGGTGACGCTGGTTCCCGGGCCAAGGCACTTGAGCGTGCCCCAGCCTTCGTAGGAGGAGATCACCGAGCTGTGGTTGTTGGCAAAACAGAGGCTTGCGGCCGGGTTGGCAACCACCGCTTGGTTAATGGTGCAGGCCCCCATGGCGGTAACATTGTTGCTGACGATCAGGAATCCGGAGATGGCGTTGGTGCTGTCGAGAAAAAGACTGTGGGTGTTCGCGTCGATCACATGCAGAAAGGTGTTGTTCCCGCCCACGGTCTGTATCCCGGTGCCGTTGAAGTAAACCGATCCAGTGCCGGGGTTGAAGACCGTCCCGTCCAGTTTGTACCAGTTTCCGCCCACGGTCATGCTTGGCGGGGCGTTGAAAGTGCCTCCGTGCAGATAAAAATTCCCCCGGGTGGCCGGATGCCCGTTAACGCCCACGGTAGCGGAGCTGGAGCTTTTATTGACCTTAAGTTCGTAAAAGCTGCTGCCCTCCTCCATGTACAGGTAGGAAGAGGCGTCTCCGTAAAGCTCCACCAGCCCGCCGGCGGGGGCGAAATCAGCCTCGGTGACCTCGAATCTGCCGGTGGTGCGGATGGTGCCGCCGGTTATCTGGGAGCCAATGGGGGAGGCAGAGTTCACCACGATTCCCTGGCTCGCGAAATTGAGCGTGCCGGCACTCATGTCCAGCACGGCGTCGGGACTGCCGGGAAGCCAGGCGTCCGGATAGCCCCCATACAGGTTGAAAGTGCCGCCCCGGATGGTTAGATTGCCGCAGAGGTCCATATAGGAGCTGGGATCGTTATCTTGAAAATAGTTGATGGTGCCGGAATTGAGGGTAATGCTGCCGTAGATGCCGGGATCGGCGAGGTCGTTGGCGGTGAAGGTGCCGCCGTTAAGGATGTAGCCGCCGCCGGCCCAGTCGTAGCTGGCGCAGGTGAGGGCCACGCTGGAGGCCAGGCTGAAGGTTCCGGACTCCAGCTTCAGTGTGCCGTTGATCTGGATGGGGCCAATGGCGGAGACCACCGCGGCAGAGGCCTTGTTGAGGGTGAGGTTGCGCAGATGGCTGCCGCTGGCAGTGCGGAACTCGCAGCTAGCGCTGCCATACATCTCCACGGTCCCGCCGGAGGGGGTGAAATCGTAGCGGTCGCAGATGAACCTTTCCGCCGTGCGGATGGTTCCGCCCACGATGTTCTCCGTGAAGCTGTAGCCGTTGGCAATGATGATCCCCACGCTCTGGAAATCCAACACCCCGGAGGAGGCCAGATACAGCATGGCCGCGGTTCCCCGGCCGAAATAGCTGGGCCCGTTACCGCCGCTGACGGTGAAGCTGCCGTTGTAGATGCTCAGGCTGCCGCGCAGGTCCACATAGGAGCCGGCGGCGGAATCCTGGGAATAGTTGATCGTTCCGCCGTTGAGGAGGATGGTGCCGCAGATGCCGGGATCAACCAGGTCCAAGGTGGTGAAACTTCCGCCCTGAACTTCGTAGGAACCGGCCACCCAATCGTAACTGGCGCACTGGACCGCTGTTCCTGCCAGGATGCTCATCCAGCCGGCGCTTTTGTTCAGGATCAGGGTTGCGAAGTTCTCTGTGCTCAGATACTGAACCCCCGTTCCGTTCAGGGTTACGGAACCGTATCCCTCCGTGAAGGCGGCGGGGCCGGTGGTGTTGCTCCAGTTTCCGCCCAGCTTGATGTTGTGGGAAACGGAGGTATAGACAGCGCTGAAAGTTCCGGACTGGATGCTGAGGTTGCCCTTCACCCAGATGTCGGAAAGCAGGGTGGCGCTGTAGCCGCTGGCTTTGTTTATGGTTAGGTGGTTGAAATAGTGGCCGGTGTTCGGGGTGTTGATGAGGGCGTTGTAACTCCCCTCCAGGGAGATGGTCCCGGCGTTGAGGCCGAAGGAGGCCCCGCTGCCCACGTTCAGGTCCCCCTTCAGGATGGTGGTGCCGGCATAATCGTGGGCAAAGGCGCTGTTGACCGTCAGGGCTCCGTTTATGGTCAGCGGATAGGTGGAGGAAGGTGAGATGATTGCCGCGTAGGGAGACACTTTGTTCACGCTGAGATTATGCACGGTGGCCCCGGACTGGTTCACGCTGACGTAGGAATAGGTGATCCCTCCGGCCAGGTTGATCGTGCCGTTGTTCATGCCCACAGCAGAGCCGCTCTGGAAGTTCAGGTCAGCCCAGACGTTCACCGTGGCGTTGGCGGTGAAGGTGGTGGTGGCGCCGCTGCCAAACGTCAGGTTCCCTTTCACGGTGATCGACCCGGAACTGCTGGTCATGGTGAGGTTTCCGTAGCAGTTGAAGTAGTTCTGGACGGTGAGGGTGCCGGTGGTCACGGCCAGCGTGGTCCTGGTCCCGGAATTGATGGTGAGGGAATTGATGGTCGCGAGTCCGGCGAGCACCGGAAAGTTGTTATTGGTCACCTGGGGGATCACCACGTCCTCAGTTGTGGCGGGCACGTGTCCCAGGCTCCAGTTGGCCCCGGTGTACCAGTCGGTCCCGGAACTCCCGTCCCAGGTGTTGGTGGTCCGCTGGTCCGCGCCGCCCTCTGCCAAATACTCATTTTTCTCCAGCGGATCCGCCCCCGCCGCCACCAATCCGAGCAAAAAAACAAACAACAAAAACGTTCTCATGACTCACTCCTCGCGGCTAAAAGTACAGCCTTGCCGGCGCTGTTTTTCAGCTGGACAAACAACACTAGCTCAACTCTCAAATGAAGGTAATTCATTATTTTGTCAAGAAGAATTTCCTGTGATCCGCCCTTATCACACCCCGTATTCACTTCCTGAACACCTCCGCCTCAGCTCCTGCCTGGCCGGGGGGAGGTGAGGCGGAGGCGGGCAGGGGGTGAACAGGCGAAGCTTTTGGGCGAACTGCTTGATGTCCGCCAGCTGGGCAACTTTCGGCTCTCTTTCAAGCCAAGGGGGTGATGATGTACGGCGGACCCCCGCCTATAGTCCCGCACCCCGCGCGAGGCGGGGTTGTTTACCTCTGTTGAGCTTCTGAGGCTTCGCGGAACAAAGGCCAGGTTTATTGGGAAAGCAGAGGGACAGGCGCCATGGAGTCAAGATCTCAGGCCGGGGGCTTCGGATAGTTCCACCTTGCGTGTGGCCAGCCTGCTGATGAAGGCGCGGTCGTGGGAAACGAAGACCATGGCCCCAGTGAAGTTATCCAGGGATTCCTCCAGCATTTCGCGGCTGCGGATGTCCAGGTGGTTGGTGGGCTCATCCAGCAGCAGAACATTGTATTCGGCCAGAAGCAACCTAAGAAGCTGCAACTTCGCCCTTTCGCCCCAGGACAGGCTGCCTGTCCGGGCAAAGGCCAGGTCTGTCTTCAGGCCTATGCAGCCCATGAGGGTGCGTATCTGGCTTTCCTCCTTGCCAGAAGCTTTCAGGAAATCCAGCACCAAAGCATGGGGATCAAACCGGCTGAGGTCCTGTTCAAAACACCCGATCCGCAGGCGATTGGCGCGGGAGATCGATCCTTCGCAGGGGTCCAGCGATCCCTGCAGAAGGCGCAGCAGGGTGGTCTTGCCACTGCCGTTGGGACCGGCCAGCCAGAGTTTTTCCGCGCCATTCAGGTGGAGGTAGAAATCGCGGAAGATCCAGCTTTCCTGATAGCGAAAGCCCATCCCAGCAACGTTGATCAGCTCCCGGTCGGCCACCTGGACCTGTTCGAAGGCGAGGTGGCGAAGCTTGTCCTGATGGGGTTTTTCCACCGGATACCGCTCGGTGAGCATTTTGATGCGGTTTTCGATGTTGCGGGCCTGCTGCATCTGGGTGCGGGCAGGGTTGGTGATCAGCTCGAAAACGTGGCCGCCGCCCTCGCCGCGGGTTTCCTTCTGAAAGGAGGAGGCCCAGGCCCGTCTTTTCCGGCTGGCTTCACACAGTTGGCGCAGCAGGCGCTGGCGTTCGCGGTATTGCACCATTTGGTGGTCCTTCAGCTGCTGCCTGTCGCGGACGAAGCTCTGGTAATTCCCGGCACGCAGCTCCAGCTGGCCGGCCTCCAGTTCGGCTATTTTGGTGGCGGTGTGGTCGATGAAAACCCGGTCGTGGGATACAAAGAGGACGGCGCCGCCATAGTCCAGCATCCAGTCCTCGAACCAGAGCAGCTGTTCGGAGTCCAGATGGTTGGTGGGTTCGTCCAGGATGAGAATATCAGGTTTTTCCAGGAGCAGGGCCGCCAGTTGGAGGCGGGTGGATTCGCCGCCGGAGAGGGTGGCGCATCGCTGTTCCGCCAGCGGCAGCAAATCCAGCTCGAGGAGGATGGAATGGACCTCGTTTTCCCAGTCCGCCGTGTTCTGATCGTTGTATTCCTGCCAGAGAGAGGCCAGCTCGATTCCGGCGGAAGGGGAGAGATTCTCCGCGGATGACAGAGTATCGATCCGGGTGAGCATTTCAAATTGCCGGGGCCGAACCTGCAGCAGAAAATCGCGAACGCTGAGGGGCGCGGAGACGCGGATGTCCTGGGGAAGATAAGATATTGTGGGGCGAGAGGTTGGATAGCTGATGCGGCCTCGTGTGGGGGATAGTTCACCCAATATGATCCGCAGCAGGGTGGTCTTGCCGCAGCCGTTCTTGCCGATCAGGGCGATCTTTTCCCCCTCGGCGACCACCAAGCTTACGCCCGCGAGGACGGGCTGATACTGGTCCGGGTAGGTGTAGTGGATGGTGTTGAGCTGAATGAACTGCATGGGTTTCTCCTGTGATTTGATCTTGGGATGGGCAGCAACAGCTCGATGGGATCTGTGAAAAAGGGGTGTGATCACAACGCGAGAGCTGTTACAGGATCAACTCTTCCGGCGCATCGCGATTACCTCCTTTGATTTTTTGGACGTCATTTTCTGTGATGGCGAATCGCCGTCAAGGAAATTATGGTGTCGCCCGGATGATAAGCCTCCGCCCTGCCGAACTAAGAGGCAAATGTAAGGAATCATGCCCGCCCGGACGCGGAAAGCTTTCTCAGGACGCGTTTTCGGCGCGTTTGCGGTCGGTGTGGTGGAGTATCTTTTTGCGCAGGCGGATGCTGTCCGGAGTGATTTCCAGCAGTTCGTCGTCGCCCACGTATTCCATGGCCTGTTCGAGGCTGAAGACACGCGGGGGGATGAGGTTGATGGCGTCATCTTTGCCTGCGGCGCGGTTGTTGGTGAGTTTTTTGCCGCGGCAGACGTTGATCACGAGGTCTTTTTCCTTGCTGTGCTGGCCCACCACCATACCGGCGTAAACCTCGGTGTTGGGATGGATGAAGAAGGTTCCGCGGGGTTGGAAGGCGTTCAGGGAATAACCGAGGGCGGTGCCGGTCTCCAGCGCCACCAGCGAGCCGTGGGCGGAGCCGCTGATCTCGCCTTTGAAGGGTTCATAGCCGCAGAAGCACTGGGTCATGATGCCGGTGCCGCGGGTTTCGGTGAGAAATTCGTTGCGGCAGCCGATGAGGCCGCGGGCCGGGATCTTGAAATCGAGGCGGGCATAACCGTCCACGGCGGGGGTCATGCTCACCAGTTCGCCTTTGCGGACACCCATCATGTCGATCACGGCGCCCACGAATTCCTGGCTTACCTCCACCACCGCCAGTTCCATGGGTTCCAGCAGTTTGCCATCCACTTCCTTGAAGAGCACGCGGGGTTTGGAAATTTGAAACTCATAGCCCTCGCGGCGCATGTTTTCCATCAGAATGGTCAGCTGCAATTCGCCCCGGCCCTTCACCACGAAGGTGTCCGCGGAGCCAGTCCTCTCCACCACGAGGGAGACGTTGGTCTGCAGCTCTTTCTGCAGGCGTTCCCAGATCTTGCTGGAGGTGAGCCATTTGCCACAGCGGCCCATGAAAGGTGAATTGTTGATCAGAAATTCCACGGCGATGGTGGGCTCGTCGATGCTGATGCTGGGCAGGGGGACGGGATTGTCTTTGGTGGAGACGGTTTCGCCGATGTCGATGCGCTCCAGTCCGGCGATGGTGACGATGTCGCCGGCGTGGGCAAGTTTGATCTCTTTTTTGTGGAGGCCGTGGTAGTTGAAGAGGTTGGTGACCTTGTAGATCAGCTGGCCGCCGTCGCGTTTGATCAGCAGCACTTCGTCGCCGGGGCGGAGGGTGCCGCTGTGGACCTTGCCGGTGCCGAGCTTGCCCAGATACTGGTCATACTCGATGGCGGAAACCAGCATCTGAAAGCCGCGCTGGCGGTCGCCTCTGGCGTTGGGGACCTTGTCTATCACCAGGTCCAGCAGGGGAAAGATGTTCAGGGCGGGGTCGCCGATCTCGGCGATGGCGTAGCCGTCCTTGCCGGAGGCGTAGATCACGGGGAAATCCAGCTGTTCGGGCTGGGCGTTGAGTTCCAGGAAGAGTTCGAAGATCATGTCCAGCACATCGTGGGGACGGGCGTTGGCGCGGTCGATCTTGTTGATCACCACGATGGGTTTGAGGCCCAGGTCCAGAGCGTTTTTGAGCACATACTTGGTCTGGGGCATGGGGCCTTCAAAGGCGTCCACCAGCAGCAGCACGGAATCCACCATCTTCATGATGCGCTGCACCTCGCCGCCGAAGTCGGAGTGGCCGGGGGTATCCACCAGATTGATCCGGTAGCCGTTGTAGGTGAGGGAGGCGCATTTGGAAAAGATGGTGATGCCGCGCTCTTTTTCGATGGCGTTGGAATCCATCACGCGCTCGACCACGGCTTCGTTGCTGCGGAACACGCCGGTCTGGCGGAGCATGGCGTCCACCAGGGTGGTTTTGCCGTGGTCCACGTGGGCGATGATGGCCATGTTTTTTATCTTGTGCATTGTTTATCCTTGCAAAAACCCGCGCACGGGTCCTGTTGACGGCTCGGGGCCGTACCGAAGAGGGGAGGCTGCCCGCGGAGGGGTCAGGCGTCCCGGGAGCTGGTTTTTTTGCGTTTGGCCGGGGTTTTGCCGGGGCCGGCGTAGGCCTTTTTGGCGGTGGTGATGCCCTTGGGCGCTTTGGTGTAGGCGCGTTTGGGTTTTTCGCCCTGAGGTTTGCCGTATTTGCGTTCGGGTTTGTCGTCCCGGGTTTTGCCGTATTTGCGTTCGGGTTTGTCGTCCCGGGAGCGGGAATGGGCCTCGTTGCGGTCGCCGTAAGGTTTGGCCGGGGTTTTGCGGGCATATTTCTGCTCGCGTTCCGGGGCCGGGCTGTCATCCCGGGAGGAGGTTTGCACCGAGGCGTTGATGGCTTCGCCGTTGTAGTTGTTGCGGGCGAAGGCTTTCATGATCTGGCTTTCGTAGGCGCCGTCGAGTTCGATGAGGGTGTGGCCCTCGGCGATGTTGATGCGTCCGATCTCGATGCTGCGGGCGATCTTGAGGCGGTTGATGAAGGTCATCAGATCGCGTTTGGTAACCCCGTAGCGGCGGCCAACGGCCAGCCTGAAGGTCTTGAAGACCACCTGCGCGTTATCGCGGGGGGACTGGCGCTGGGTGGCCTGGGTGAGGTCGGCGCTGTCTTTGTAATAGCTGAGGAAGCGGTTGAATTCCACCGAGACGAAGCGCTGGATCAGCTCTTCGCGGCTCATCCAGCCGAGTTTCTTATAGACGTTGGGCAAGAAGGACTCGATCTCCGCGGTGGCCACTTCCACGCGTTCCACAACGTCGATGAAGTTGAAGAGCTGTTTTTCGCAGATCTCGCGTCCGGTGGGCACGGGGGAATAGACGATCTCGCGGTTGAGGCGCTTTTCCACGGCCTTGAGGGCGGCACTTTCGCGGGGGTGGATGATGCTGATGGAGACCCCGCTCTTGCCGGCGCGGCCGGTGCGCCCGGAGCGGTGGATGTAGATTTCCGGCTCCATGGGCAGATGGTAGTTGATGATGTGGGTGAGGTCGTCCACATCGAGGCCGCGGGCGGCGACGTCGGTGGCGATGAGGAGCTGCACGTATTTGGAGCGGAAGCGGTTCATCACCAGTTCGCGCTGGCCCTGGCTGAGGTCGCCGTGGAGGGCGTCGGCGTTGTAGCCGTCGTGCTGGAGTTTGGTGGCGATCTCCTGGGTTTCGGTGCGGGTGCGGCAAAAGACGATGCCGTAGATCTTGGGGTTCATGTCGGCGATGCGTTTGAGGGCCAGATATTTATCCCGGGCGTGCACCCGGTAAAAGAAATGCTGGATGTTCTCGGCGCCTTGCTGTTCGTTGCCTTCGCTGATGCGGTGGGGCTCGCGCAGGAAAGTGCTGGCCAGCTTGGCCACCTCCCGGGTGGTGGTGGCGGAAAAGAGCAGGATCTGCTTGTCGGCCGGGGCGTGGCTCATGATCTCGAAGAGGTCGTCCTTGAAGCCCATATTGAGCATCTCGTCCGCTTCATCCAGCACCAGGCGCGAGATCTGTTCGATCTTGAGGGCGCCCTGCTTGATCATATCCAGCACGCGTCCGGGAGTTCCCACCACGGTCTGGGGTTTGGCTTTGAGGGCGTCTTTCTGCTTCTGGATGGAAGCGCCGCCATAGACAGCAGTGGTTTTCAGGCGGGGCATGAAGCTGGCGTAGGCGTTGAAATCGCTGTTTATCTGCAGGCAGAGTTCGCGGGTGGGGCAGAGGATGAGGGTTTGCACCCAGGGTTTTTCTATGTCGGTCTGGCTGAGGATGGGAAAACCGAACGCGGCGGTCTTGCCTGTGCCCGTTTGGGCCAGGGCGATGAGGTCGCCATCGTTTTCCAGCAGCCAGGGGATCGTGGAAGCCTGGATCGGGGTCGGGCTTATGTAATTCAGGTTGGCGGCTGCTCTGAGCAGTGGCTCGGGAAGGGAGATATCGGTGAAGTTTAACAAGTGGGGATTCCTTAAATTGATTTAACTGAAGTCAGGATTTTTTCCGGGCTGATTTTGTAAAGTATTATAATTCAATGCTCATATTCAGTGGTGGGGGTTGGGTTTCAACGCAGAGGGCACAGAGGTGGGGAGACACAGAGAAATGAGTTTCCCTACTGATTCAACGGATATGTCTGATTATGCGGATTTTCTTGATCAGCGTCATCCGCGTTCCATTTATCCCCGCTTCATTCCGCGGCGGGAGGTTCCAGGTATGACAAAAAGAGTTCGCACACTTCCGGAGGCAGACGCCGTGCCTTGCCGCCGCTGGCAAAGACGCCGATCATCTGCGCCTCGAAGCAGAGTTCGCCGCGGGAATTGTAGATCCGCTGCGTCCAGTGGCCTTTCACGCGGTTCATGTCGTCGAACCAGCTTTTGATGATGACGATGTCTTCATGTTCGATGGCCAGGCGGTAATCCAGGGTGAAGTTGCGGATGAAGATCTGGAGGTTGAGCTCCCGCATCCGGGCCACGGACATGCCCATTCCGATCATGGCCTCGGAGCGCGCGCTTTCCAGCAGCTGGAGGTAGTTGGCGTTGTTCAGGTGCCCGTAGATGTCGCACTCGAAACCGTAGATCCTCTTGCGAAACTCGAAAACCATTGTCTGTCTCCCTTTTGGCGCCAGCCGCCGCATTTTGTGCTTGACCGATAGGGGCGGCGCAATTCTGGTGAAAAAATCATCTTTGAATTGAGGATAAAATGGCCAAGAAAAATGTCAACCCCAAAATTCAGCATAAAGGCGGAAGCAAGCCTGCCCCCCACGCCAAAGACATCCGGGCGGGACTGGCGAAGCACCACAAGCAGGTGGCCGCGGCCGCGGAGACTTCCAACTGGATGGATATCCTGACGCACAAGCCCTGGCTGCCCTGGGCGCTGATGGGCTTTCTGCTGGTGTGCGTCAGCCTGCTCTATTTCCCGGTGGCCTTCGGCGGCAAAACCCCGCAGGCTTCGGACATCTCGCAGTGGCAGGGCGCGGCCAACAAGATCATCGAATACAACGAAAACCATACGGACAATGCCCTCTGGACCCAGAGCATGTTTTCCGGCATGCCCGCCTACATGATCTCCTTCCCGAACCGCTGGCCCTTTTTGGAAAACATTTCCCGGCTCACAGACAAGCTGATCAACTGGCGCATCTTCCTGCTCTTCATCGGCGCGCTGGGGATGTTTTTACTGCTCCGGTTCCTCAAACTGGACGTCTGGACCAGCTTTTTCGGCGCCGTGGCCTTCATGTTTTCCTGCCATTGGCTGGGACTGGTGGAGATAGGCCACAACACCAAATTCCGGGCCATCATGTACATCCCCTGGGTGATCTGGGCCTTCATGCGCCTGCGCCAGAAACCCGGACTGCTCAGCCTGGGGTTTTTGGCCACCGCGCTGATCGTGCAGCTGCGGGAAAACCATCCCCAGATTAGCTATTACCTCTATTTGTTCCTAGGTCTGTACTGGCTCTGGCAGTTGGCGGAAAGCATCCGCGCCAAAGACCATAAACGCTTCTGGCTCTTCACCGCCCTGGCCGTGGTGGCGGTGGGGCTGACCCTGTTGGCGGTGCTGAACCCCTACCTGAGCACGATGGAATACAGCAAATTCACCCAACGCGGCGGCAGCGCAGGCCTGGAAACAAGCTATGCCCAAGGCTGGAGTTTCCATCCGCTAGAGATACTTACCTTGATCATTCCTGACTTTTACGGTGGAGTGGCTCACTTGGAAAATGGACAAGGAGTTAACAACTACTGGGGTTATATGCCGAGCACACAGATATATAATTACTTCGGCTTGGCAGTTTTGGTTTTGGGGTTGTTTCCTCTCTTCTATAAGAAGCATCGTAGGTTGGCAATTTTTCTATGCGCGTCTTCGTTTGTGTTTATGATAATGTCATTCGGCAGTGCAACGCCTTGGTTGTCAAATATATTCATGAAGTATCTGCCCTATTTCAATAAATTCAGAGTGCCATCGATGATTCTGACTATGGTTCAGGTTAATGCTGTAATATTAGCAGCTCTCGGTTTGGATGGGATTGTTCAAAACGCCGCACAATTAAACTCTAAATGGTCCAAGAATATACTAAAAGTATTCTGGGCCTGCGGTGCGTTGTTTATTGTTTGGTTAATATCTGCCAAAGGCATTTTTAAGGGACTAAGCTTTGCAACTGCTGAACAAATAGCGACTTATGCGCAGAACAACGCCAGTTACCAGCTACAGGAGCTGAAAGAGATCCGACTGGATATGCTTTATAAAAGCGGAATTCTAAGCTTGCTGTTTTTAACTATTAGCATGGGTCTTGCCTACTTAGCTAGTATCCGAAAGTTAAACAAAACAGCGTTTATACTGCTCACAACTTTTGTTGTTTTCGTTGACCTCTATATTTATACTGGCAAAAACCTTAAGAGCGAGAACATGCAGGATCAGCAGCAGTATCAAGCTAAGTTTGATATAGAGGACTACGATGAGTATCTGCTGACAGATAAGGATAATTTCAGGATTTATCCAATAGATTTAGGACGCGGACATGAGAGATTTCCAGGCGAGTGGGCATATTACCACCAAACGATAAATGGTTATTCAGCTGCCAAGCTGAAACGATATGACAACTTGCTTAAACATATTCAAGGAGACCAACAGAAGAGCATAACTGGCGAAGTAAACGTTATGTTAACAGGCATGTATCCTGATAAAGAAGGGGTGTTCCCTGTGGATAAACCAACTCCGCTGATTGATATGCTTTCAACTAAGTACTTAGTGTTTCCTCAGCCACTTCCTAACGATTCCCTGTTCACTATTAATACACCGCCTCTGGACCAATTCTACAATAAGCTAACCCCTGTTTTCAAGGGCTTCGACGGCACCTCGGTTTACCGCAACGAGACCGCCCTGCCCCGGGCCTGGTTCGTGGACTCCGTGCGGAAAGTGGCTCCGGCGGATTCCATCCTGCCGCTGCTGCGATCTGAAAGTTTCGACCCCCGCCGCCTTGCCTATGTGGAAACAGACCTCCCCGGCATCCAGGCGCCTGATTCAGCCAGAGTCACGCAGACCGCCGCGGAGATGCACAAACTGGCTTACGACCTTTACTCCGACAAGCCCGCCTTCCTGGTGCTGAGCGAGATCTACTACCCCGCCGGCTGGAAGGCCACGCTGGACGGCAAAGAGATCCCCATCCACGCCGCGAACTACATCCTGCGCGGATTGCAGATCCCCGCCGGAGCGCACAAACTGGAGCTGGTTTTCGCTCCCGCCTCGTATAAAACCGGCGTCAGCCTCAGCCTGATCGGGCTGCTGGCGAGCCTGCTGGCCCTTGGCGGAGGCCTGGCCTACCCGCGCATCAAACGACGTCCCGCCCCTGCTGCCTTGGAAAAAGCGGCCGATGATCGTTGACGGACGCGAATACCGCAGCGTCTGGTGGGAACACGGACGCCTGCGGATGATAGACCAAAACAGGATACCGCAGGATTTTACCCTGATGGAGTTCACCGACCACCTCCAGGTGGCGGAGGCCATCCGCAACATGAATGTGCGCGGAGCCCCGGCCATCGGAGCGGCGGGCGCTTTCGGCCTCGCCCTGGCGGCGAAGAACGCTCCGGACCAGCGTTTCCGCAACCACATCCGCCAGGCCCACGATCTGCTGATCGCCACCCGCCCCACCGCGGTTGACCTCCAAAGCGGCGTCAACTACGTTTACGAACAGACCATCAAATTCATTCCGGACCTGGCCCACGCCCGCAGAGTGGCTCTGCTGGCCGCGAAGGAATTCGCCAACCGCAGCGCCGAAGATTGCCGCCTGATCGGAGAGCAGGGCCTGCCGCTGATCCCCCAGGGCGCCAGGATCCTCACCCATTGCAACGCCGGCGCCCTCGCCACCGTGGATTGGGGCACCGCGCTGGCCGTGGTGCGGCTGGCCCACCGCAAGGGCCGCGACATCTTTGTGTATGTAAGCGAAACCCGGCCCCGCCACCAGGGTTCCAAGATCACGGCCTGGGAACTGGAGCAGGAAGGCATTCCGCACGCCATCATTCCTGACAGCGCCAGTGGCTACTATTTCTGGAAGAAAGAGATCGACCTGGTGATCACCGGTGCTGACCGCGTCTGCCTCAACGGCGACATCGCCAACAAGATCGGCACCTACGACAAGGCCGTGCTGGCCACCTTCCACGGCATTCCCTTCTACGTGGCCGCGCCACTTTCCACCTTCGATTTCGCCTGCCGGCAGGGAACCGAGATACCCATCGAATTCAGAAGCGAGGAAGAGCTCAAGCTCTACGGCGGACAGATCACCGCCAATCCCGGCTCACCCGCCCTGAATCCTGGTTTCGACATCACTCCGGCTGAACTGATCCGGGGCATCATCACCCCCAGAGGCGTTTTCACCCCCGGCGAGGCCGCCCAGAAGGTGCAGGGCTGATAGCGTGGCCGAAAACATCGATCTGGTGATGCAGGGCGGCACCATCCTCACCCTGGACGGTGAGCTGCGGGTGCTGGAAGACCAGGCCATCGCCATCGACAAAGGCCGCATCCTGGACTTCTTCGACCCCCGGGAAAAGACCTGGCCGGCCCGCCGCACGCTGGACACCTCCGGCTGCATTGTGATGCCGGGGCTGATCAACGCTCACACCCATCTGCCCATGAGCTATTTCCGCGGGTTGGCGGACGACCTGCCGCTGCAAACCTGGCTGCACGACTTCATCTGGCCGCTCGAGGCCAAAATGCTGAGCCACGCATTCATCAGCCAGGCCGCCCTCCACGGCGCCGCTGAGATGATCAAAAACGGCATCACCCAGATCCAGGACATGTATTTCAACATGCCGGCGGTGGCGGAAGCCTGTTCCCGGGCAGGACTGAGGGCCATCATCGGTGAAGCGGTGCTGGATGGCAAATCCGAACCTGAGCACGCCACCCTGGGCAACAAGGTGCTGGAACTGCGTCAGCGCTACGCGGACGACCCCTTGCTGGATTTCAACCTGGCCCCGCACTCCATCTACGCCTGCTCGGAACGAACCTTGCGCCGATGCGCCGAAGTGGCCGCCCAACACGGGATCCGGCTGCACACCCACCTCTCTGAGACCCGCGGCGAGGTGGAGGACTGCCTCAGGGAACACGGCCTCAAACCCGTGTTTTATCTGCAAAAACTGGGCATCCTGGAACTCCCGGCGGTGTACGCCCACGCCATCTGGACCGATCCCGACGAGATCGCGCTCATGGCCGCCAGTCCCGCTTCCGTGGCGGTCTGCTCGGATTCCAACCTCAAGCTTGCCTCCGGCATTCTACCTCTGGCTCAATATCTGGAACTCGGCGTGAACCTCTGTTTCGCCACCGACGGCGTGGCCAGCAACAACAACCTCGACCTCCTGGCCGAAATGGACCTCACCGCCAAACTGCACAAGGCCGTGAACAACGATCCCGCCTTCCTTCCAGCCGTTAAAACCGTTCAGATGGCCACTCTTGACGCCGCCCGGGCCCTGGGAGTGGAGGACAAACGCGGCTCGCTGGAGATCGGCAAGGACGCCGACCTCTGCATTTTGGAACTTAGCGGCCTGGAAAGCCAGCCGGTTTACAATCCCTGGTCCCACGTGGTTTACACCCTCGGCGCCAAACAGGTGCGCGACGTGGTGATCGCCGGCGAGATCGTGCTGCGTGACGGACAGCTCACCAAAGTGGACGAGGCGGAACTGGTGGAGACCGCCAAAAGCTGGAAACAACTGATGCTGAAGGAACTGGGCCAATGGTGCAGCTAAAGAACCGGCGCGCCCTGCACGAATACTTCGTGATCCAGAAATTCGAGGCCGGCATCGCCCTGATGGGCAGCGAGATCAAGAGCATCCGCGCCGGAAAGGTGAATTTCAAGGACAGCTACGCCCGCGTCATCGACGGCGAATGCTGGCTGCTCAACCTCCACATCTCCCCCTTCGAAAAATCCACCCACTTCAGCCCCGATCCCACCCGCAAACGCAGACTGCTGCTCCACAAACACGAGATCCGCCGCCTGCGGGCCAAAACCGAGGAGCTGGGCATGACCATAGTCCCCCTGGAGATCTTCATCAACGAAAAAGGCTTCTGCAAGGTGACCATCGCCCTCGTGAAGGGCAAAAAGTTCTACGACAAGCGGGAATCCCTGCACCAAAAAGACCTCGAACGCGACCGTGCCCGGGAGGATTAAGGGATTTTGAACCCAGAGGCGCTCCGCTCCTGAATGACGTGCGTTTGGGGCTGGGCGGATAATTTGGCTGGAGTGGATGCTCCTGCGTTGCTCAACTCCGGCGGGCTCGGCTCAAAAGGGAAGGAGTGGCTTGAATGTCCGGAATGACGATTTGAGAATTGTTGGTTTAAAGTTCGGCTCTCTTTCAAACTGAGTGGGAAATGGGCTGAACACAAAGCTTTCTTTCAAACAAAGTGGGAAATGACCGGAGGAACCCCTCGTCAGAGGAGTGCAGCACTATAGGCGGGGTGTTTCAACCCCCGCAACAGGCCACGTGGCCGATAGATTCGTAACCCCTCGCAGAGGGGTGCGGGACTTTGCGGAGCGATTCATCGCTTCGCCATATGATCAGGTCAGCATCCAGCACATCCGATCCGCGATAAATCACGCATCAAAGTCCTGCACCCGCAAGCGGGTTTGAATTTCTCTTTACGCGACCGGATACGGGGGTTGAAACGCCCCGCCTATAGTGCTGCACCCCGCGCGAGGCGGGGTTCCTTGCCTCTGTTGAGCCTCTGCGGCTGTCAGAGTCAACGCAGGGATTTGGCATCTCAAGGTTCTGGATCGACTTTCATTACGGGTTTCTTTAGTTACCCACTCAGTTTAAAAGAGAGCCCTTATCAACTTTTTTAGGACGAGACATCGCTCCCAATATCAATACGGTATCAATACGGAATCATTACGGATGAAATCCGTATTGATTCCGTATTGATACCGTATTGATATTGGGGGCCGATTAGGAACCAACAGCCATAACGTTCATTGACAGTGTCTTACGCAGATATGCTGAATAGATGTCATCAGCCATGGGGTTATTGATTGCTTATCAAGCCATTGAGTCTTTGTTTCAGCGAAGGGTTCCTGATGCTCTATCTGATCTTCACCACGCGCAGGGGACGGCTGTTTTTGGCAGACTCATCTTGGATGAAATAGATTCCGGCGGGAGTTCCGGGATCGGGTGACCAGCTCAGTTCACCCTCGCCTTCGAGGGTGGCGAGTTTTTGGCCTTTGAGGTTGTAAACGCTCACGCGGAGCGGCCCGCGGGTGGCTGAGGCCAGTTCGAGTTGGTCGACAAAGGGATTGGGCCAGGCACTGAGATTCGCGTGGGGCGCGACCTCATCTTCAGCCGGGAGCGCGGGCAGGCTGTTGTCGATGAGGATGGGCACCAGGTAACAGCCGCAGCCGTGGGCGATGGAGACGCTTCCGGTGATGATTTCCCTGGGCCCGCCTTCCACAACTACGAAGTGGACATAGACGATCATGCTTTGGCCGGGTTCCAGGACACGGGGCAGGCCGGGATACCATTCGCAGACCAGAAAGGCGTCAACCACGTTATAGGGTGTCGAGCTGATGTCACTAATGGTGAGGCTGGTGTCGCTGATATTCACCAGTTCCAACTCGTGGAATTCCTGAATGGAGGCGTTGTCAAGAAAGAACAGGGTATCCGGAATGGCCATCAGATACTGGCGGGGTTCGATGTCCACGATAGCGCCCTCGACCACGGTGAGGTTGTAGGGCAGCTGGTCCGGCAGCAGGTACCAGCCGCTTTGGGAGCCGCCCCAGCCGAAATTGACGTGGAAGAATCCGTCGGTGTTGTAGCCGTCCACCACCACATTGTGTCCGGCGTCCCAGGCCGGCGTGACCACAGCCAGGTGCACTGGCTGGGCGTCCTTGATGTTTTGCGCCATGCGGGAATTGAGATCGATAGCGGAGGCGGTGAGCAGTTCGCAAAAGTCAAAACCGAAGCGCTGGAAAGCGCTAAAAGCCTGGCTTACGGCGAAGGTGCCGCTGCCTTCGGAGGTGTAAACCTGTTCGGCGGCCACCCCGCAAGCCCAGATCAGCGCCGCGGCGTCGTCACTTGTGGTGGCCTGCTGCAGGGCGTAATGGGTGGTGAGGGTGTCCAGCGCGGTGTTCAGGTCCGGCCAGGAGGGGAAATCGCGCGCGCTGTGGTCGTTGTCGATCCAGAAATTGCGTCCGGCGTAGTTGTGATGGTAGTCATCGGCGTCGGTAAACCTGGTTCCATTCAAGCTTTGGTGGTAGTTGACGATCTGGGCCATGGCCACGGCGGGACAGCCGGCCACGCTGCGCTGGCCTGAGACCGGATCGATGGGGCAATCCGCGTTGTAGGGGGCGCTCTGGTGCCATTCGGTTTTCAGCCAACCGCCCGAGGGCGAATAGCCCGGCGGCGGCCACTGCTCAAAATCGTCGCGGTAAGAGACGGGGTTCTGCCACATCTGAAAGCTTTCAAGGCGCTCTGCGGGACCGGACCCGGCGGCGCGAAAAGCCAGATCGGCCGCGATGAGTTCCGCCAGCCAGGTATTGCCGCCGTGATCAAAATCTGAAGTGAAAGAATAGGCCGGCACGGGAGGCAGTTCGTCGTCGGCGGAAACCACGATGTAGCCCTGGGGCTGCAGGCCGAAGATCCAGGCCAGGGGGGAGGTTGCTTCGCCCAGGGGACGCGGCGGCAGCAGGGTTTCGCTGCGATCCAGCCTTTGCAACTGTGTACGGGCGGCACTTTCCGCCCTGGCAGGGCTTACCGGTTTCGCTAAAACGCATGCGCAGAGCAGGATCAGCGTCAGTCCAACAATAAATCTTTTCATGGTTACGCTCCTGACGGCTGATATAAGCAGATATTGCGCCAATTTGTCAAGGAAGTTTCGCCGGTGGGGGCGCAACTTTGGCTGGATCAGGAAAAGAGGCGGATCAGCAGCGGCGTGGTGAAGAGGGCGATGAGGGTGGAAACCGAGACCATGGTGGCGGCGAAGGGGCGGTCCATGTTCTCGCGGTCGGCCAGGATCAAGGTGTTGAAGCCCACGGGCAGGGCGGAACAGGTGAGCACCACCAGGCGCGGGACGCCCTGCAATCCGAAGAGCAGGGAGAGTGTGAATCCGGCCGCGAAACCCAGGCCCATCCTGATGAAGACGGCGATCAGGGCCTTGCCCAGATGCGAGGCCTGGGGCGCGAAAGCCAGGCCCAGCGCCACCATCATCAGCAATCCGGTGGGCTGGCCCAAGACCTCCAGAAAGGAAACCGCGGCGGGCGGGATGTTCACACCCAAGCCCTTGATGGCAAAAGCGATCAGCATGCCCCAAAGCGGGGGCAGGGTGAGAAATTTCTTCAGCTGGATGCGGTCGGTGTGGGCGTTGGCGCCGTATTTGATGGCGTTGTAATAGCTGAAAGTGAAGATCAGGACGGTGTTGCCGATATCGAACAGCGAGGCGCGGGCCAGTTCCTCGCTGCCGATCGCCTTGAAATAGGGCAGGGCAAAGGCGGTGTTCATGATCATCGTGCCCACCAGGAAAGAGCCGAAAGTGGGGCGGGGCAGGGCCAGTTTTTTGCCGATGAAAGAGCTGATGAAGTAGAGGATGAAAATCACCAGCATGGCGCTAAGCGTCACCAGCAGCATATCCGCGGAAGGGGTGGCACGGTAAATGGCCAAAATCATCAGCGGGGGCAGGCAGACGTTGAGCACGAAGCGCAGGAGCACCGCGGCGTCCTCTTTGGACAGGAGTTTCAGGCTTTTCAGGGCAAAGCCGAGGGCGAAGGAGAGGATGAGGGTGAGGTTTTGTTCAGTCATGTTTTTCTAACCCAGAGACGCAGAGAGGGGGAAATCGGGAAGCGTTTTTTCACCACAGAGCCAAGCGGAGCAAAAGCGGAGTAAAAGCGGAGGTTTTTTAAAAACAGAGAGACAGAGAGACAGAGTTTTGCGTAACATAGACTTTAGTCTGTTGGGTGCCCGGAATTCATTTCGAGGCACAAAATAACTTACCGCAGAGGCGCTGAGGCGGCGAGACGCGGAGTTAACAGAGGATTTTTTACCACAGAGCCAAGCGGAGCAAAAGCGGAGTAAAAGCAGAGGGATTTTAAAAACAGAGGGACAGAGAGACAGAGGGCTATGTGCCATAAGCTTCAGCTGGTTGGGTGCCCGGCCTTAGTCCTTGGGATGGTAAAAGACCTTGTAAAGCAGGTCCAGATCGGCCTGCAGATCGGCGTTGTAACTTTCATCAGCCTGGGTTTGGGGAGCCTCGACCAGTTGCCAGGAAGGGTCTTTGGCCAGGGTCTGGGCGAGGTTCCATCTGCGTTTGAAGCTCTTGTCCTCCAATTGGCTGAGCGCGGCCAGTTGTTCCTGGTTCAAACGCTTGTCCAGTCCGCGTTTTTGCAGCAGTTCCAGTTTCACCAGCAGGGGGTGGTTTTCGCTGATGGAAATGATCTCCTTGGCCGCCTCGGGCGGATAGGTTTCCTCGAAAGTGAGTTCCCTGTAGAGTTCGAGCTCGGTCTTGAAGGTGCGCAGATTCACGAAACTAAGCTTGTTGGTGTCGATCCCGCGGCGCGCGATCTCCTGCACCGCGCTCTTGTCCACGCTGTAGGTGAGGGGATGGTAGGCCTCGAGTTCAAAGACGTTCTGCGTGATGAAGAGAGCGACGAAGGAAAAGAGAAAGGCCATGGCGGGGGCGGCGATCCAGGCCAGGGTGACTTTGCCCAGCACGTTGTAGCGGATGTTTTTGCCGCCTTTGGCCAGGCCGATGCCGATCACAGCGCCCACGATCACCTGGGTGGAGGAGATGGGCACCAGCGGAATGGGCGGAAGTCCCACCGCCACAAGCAGATCGTGCAAGGCACGGGAGGAAAAGAGAAAGAGCACGATGGTCTCGGTGAGCAGGGCGACCAGCGCGGTTGCGGGCGAAAGCTGAAAGATGTCCTTGCCCACGGTGCCCATCACGCGGTGGGAATAGGTGTAGATGCCCAATACCACGGCCAGCGAGCCGATGATGTAAAGCTGCTGCACGCCTGTGATAAAGAGGAAGGGGCCCAGCGCCAGATCCCGGAAGGGTGTAACCGGAACGAAGACCCCCACGGCGTTGGCGATGGTGTTGGCCCCTAGAAAGTAGGCCCCGACAGCGCCGAAGAGGATCAGGGCGGAGCGGATGATCATGTCCTGTTCCAGCAGATGGCGTTTGGAGTTGTTGATCCAACCGCGCACGAGGTAAAAGAGCAAAGCCGCGATGCCGGCAGCGGCCACGAATGCGGTGACCCAGCTGCTGGCGATGGTGAGCAGGGAACTGAAGTTGGTGAGCCGTCCTGAAAAGTAGTTCCAGCCGATCAGGGCGCCCACGATGGTCTGCGAGATGGAGACGGGAATGCCCAGCCGCACGATCACCAGAATGGCCAGCGCGGCGGCCAGCGCCACGGTGAAGGCCCCGCCCAGGGCGTCCACGGAACCCAACCGGCCCAGGGTGCCGGAGGGCCCGCTGCCTTCCAAAACCGCGCCCAGAAAATAAAAGACGGCCGCGATCAGGGCGGCCTGGCGGAATCTGATCATGCGGGTGGAGACCGCGGCGCCAAAGATGTTGCCGGTGTCATTGGCCCCCATGGACCAGCCTATGAACAGGCCGCTGATCAGAAAAACGTAGATCATGCCGGGATCAGAGCTGCCTTTTGATGGTGTAGATGGAGAGCCGGTCGCAAACGGCCTGGGCGTAATCCGAGATCTGTTCGATGTGCAGGGCGAACCAGCGCAGGTGGGTTTTTTGGGCCAGGTCCATCCCCTGGGCGAAGATCAGGCGGCGCAGCTTTTCGCCCAACTGGTCGGCCTCGCGCTCAAAAAAGTAGACTTTGTGGATGTAGTTGTTCACTTGGGAAAGGTCGCGGAAAAAGGAGCGCACGGCGTAGGTAAGCTGCTCCACCGCGGCGGTGGAGGCGCGCGTGGTCTGCAGCCAGAGGTCGTTCACTTCCTGCGGGATCGTCGGCATTTCCACGGAAAACTGCATCAGCGTGTCCTTGATGTTGTCCATCACTTCGTCCGTGTTTTCCAGAATGGCCAGCACGTCGCCGCGGTTTTCCGGGATCAGGGTGCGCTCGTAAAGATAACGCTCGATCGCCACGCGCAGGTCGTCGGCCTTCTTTTCGTTTTCGCGGATCAGGTTCAGCCGTTCCTCGAACTGCTCGAACCTGCCCATCAGATAATCCTCCACGCCAAGCTGGAAGAGCAGCGCGGAATCGCTGACCACGTCCAGGAAAGAGTCGATCTGCGACTCCACGAACTTGGTGGTCTTCAGCACCAGTGCCATGTGAACTCCTGTTCTCTGTGATAGTCAATGCAACCTTTCATGTTATTTTCAGCCGTGCAATTCTGTCAAGCGGAAAAGCGCGCGGGGGCGGTGACGGAGGAAAAAGTTTGACAATAATCCCGCCTGTTTATATCCTGCGGCACAGTCCAAAATTCAGCCAGGAGCAAGCTCATGCGCCCAACTCTTTATCTGATCGACGGCACGGCCTTGCTGTACCGCTCGCATTTCGCCTTCATCAAAAATCCGCTGGTCAATTCGCGCGGGGAACACACCAGCGCCATCTTCGGCGTGGTGAATTCCTTTCTGCATTTTTTGGAGCTGAAACAGGTGGAGCACATCCTGATCAGTTTCGACCGCAAGGCACCCACCTTCCGGCACGAACTGAGTGAAGACTACAAGGCGAACCGGCCTCCGATGCCGGATGAGCTGGTGGCGCAGATCGAGCCGGTGCAACGGTTTTTCCAGCTCATCGGCCTGCCGGAGATCTCGCTCGACGGCTATGAGGCCGACGACGTGCTGGCCACGCTGGGGGAACGTTTCAAGGAGGACTTTGACATTGTGTTCGTGACCTCGGACAAGGATTATTCGCAGTTGGTGGAGGAACGGGTGGGAATCTTCGATCCCGCCAAGGACCTGAGTTACGACCGGGAGGGGATTTTCGGCAAATTCGGCGTCTATCCCGAACAGTTCGTGGATTACCTCGCCTTGGTGGGTGACGCCTCCGACAACATTCCCGGGGTGCGGGGCATCGGACCCAAGGGCGCGGAAAAGCTGCTGCAGCAATACCAAAGCCTGGACGGGATCTACGCGCATCTGGACGAGATTGGGGAAACGACGCGCAAAAAACTCACGGAAAACAGAGACAACGCTTTTCTTTCCAGGCAGTTGGCGCAGATCATCCGCGATGTGCCAATCCCGCTGCCGGAAGTTGACAAGCTTGCCTTCGACGGCGCCAGCCTTCTGCGGGCGACGGATTTTCTTGGCCGCTACGAACTGTATCAGCTCAGGCGCAGGATCGAAAACCGCTTCGGACAGGGCGGTCCGGGACCGCTTGAGGCAGCTTCCGCCGTGAGTGAGGAACAGCTCACCCAGGGGGACATTTTCGCCACGGAGCCTGTTGGAAAGGATGGTTCTTCGGAGCGTCAACTCTCTTTCACGCCAATACTTGCCACTCCCGAAAACCTGCCCCGCCTGCTGGAGCAACTACGGCAGGCGGAATTGGTAAGCCTGGACACGGAGACCGATTCACTGGAGCCCGTGGGGGCCAAACTGGTGGGAATATCGCTATGCGTGAAGACGGAAGAGGCCTGGTATCTGCCCCTGGGACACCAGCTGCACGACAACCTGCCGCTGGAAGCGACTTTGGCCGCCCTGAAAGACGCCACGGCGGGAAAAACCATCCTTGGCCACAACCTCAAGTATGACCTCATCGTGCTGCGCGGCCACGGCTGGGAACTGGACAATCCGCTCTGGGACACGATGCTGGCCGCCTACCTGCTGGATCCCGGCACCAACCAGTATTCCCTGGACGCCTGTGCCGCCGCGGAACTTGGGCACACGATGATCCTCATCTCCAGCCTGCTGGACAAGAAAAACAAGACCAGCTTCGACCTCGTGGATGTTCAAGCCGCCTGCGCCTACTCCGCTGAGGACGCCTGGGCGGTGTTCCGGCTGCAGCCCCTCTATGCCAGGCGCCTCTCCCACAGCGGTTTGACAGAGCTTTACAAGAGCATCGAACTGCCCTTGGTGCCGGTGCTGCAGCGCATGGAGGAAAACGGTGTGAGCATCGACACACCCGTACTGCGGGAAATCTCTCGCGCCATCAATCTGGAACTGAAGGAACTCACGGAGCAGATCTACGGCCTTGCGGGCCGGGAATTCAACCTCAATTCCACCCAGCAGCTGGCCAAACTGCTGTTCGAAGAGATGAAGATCCCTGCCAAAAAGAAGACTAAAAGCGGCTATTCCACCGATATCACGGTGCTGGAGGAACTGGCGGAGGATCATGAGATCGCGGACAAGTTGATCCAATACCGCAGCCTCACCAAGCTGGAATCCACCTATGTGGGCGCCCTGCCAAAGCTGATCAATCCAGCCACCGGGCGCATCCACTCCTCTTTCAACCAGACCGTGGCCTCCACCGGCCGGCTCTCCTCCTCCAATCCCAATCTGCAAAATATCCCCATCCGCACACAGCTGGGCCGCTCCATCCGCAAGGCCTTCATCGCCTCGAACCCGGACTGGGCCATCCTGAGCGCCGATTATTCCCAGATCGAGCTGAGGCTGCTGGCCCTCTTCTCGCGCGACGAAGCTTTGGTGCAGGCTTTCCAAAACGACCTGGACATCCACCGCCAGACGGCCTCTCTGATCACGGGGAAACCGCTGGACCAGGTGAGCGGCGAGGAACGCCGCCGCGCCAAGGTGATCAATTTCGGCCTCCTCTACGGAATGGGGCAGAAGAAGCTCTCGCGCGAACTGGGAATTTCGCTGGAAGACGCCAAAACCATGATCAGGCACTATTTTGAGCGCTTCCCCTCCATCAGCGCCTACATCAACGACTGCAAGGCCGAGGCGAGGCTGCACCGCTACAGTCAGACCATCTTCGGGCGCAAGCTTTACCTGAAAAACATCGGCAGCGGCAACCAGGGCCTGCGCGCGGAAGCGGAACGCGTGGCGGTGAACATGCCCATCCAAGGCACCGCCGCCGACCTGATCAAACTGGCCATGATCGCCATCCACGCGCGGACCGGGGACGATCCCCGCATCCGCATGGTGCTGCAGGTGCACGACGAGCTGGTTTTCGAAGTGCGCCGGGACTTTCTGGCGGAGGCCGAAGAGCTGGTCCGCTCGGAGATGGAAAACGCTCTGCCGCAGCAATATCGGCAGGTGGTGGCGTTGAAGACCGGCATCGCCAGCGGGGCCAACTGGTTCGAAGCCCACTGAAAATGAGGCTTGACATTTAAACGCGGAATTATTATGTAGCCGATGGCGGCGCGGATGTGGAATCAATTTGCCGGCTACGGCGGTCCGCCCGGATCAATTACAGATCGAGGATATCATTGGATAAGATCGAATCCCAGGCCCTGGCGAGCAACCTTGCCCAGACCCAGGTAAAACAGATCGTGCTGTCGCCGGACAGCCTGTGGCTGCTGGAACGCAGCGCCAGTTACTTCGGCATTCAGCAGCGCACCAAACTCTTTCTGGAAGAGCTGCACCATCCCTTCGCGAACCTCGATTCCGCCCTGGAACTGATGCGCCAGAGCATCATGGGCGACCTCTGGTTCTACCTGCAGCTGGAGGAAAGCGAACACGCCCTGGAACTGATCCTGGGCATCTTCGGCAACATCTTTGCCCGCGCGGAGGAAAACCGCGTAAGACAGCGCTGCTTGAACGAATATCTGGATTTCATCGCCGCCCTGGCCGACCAGGAAAAGGTGCCGCAAACCATTCTGGACCAGTCTTTCGACCTTCTGGAGGATTTGCACGGACAGGCCCCGGAACTCTTTATCGCCGCTTCCGGACAGTGTTTCAAGACCCTGCTGAAGCTTTCGGAACGCCTGCGCCGTCAGGACGAGGCCGTGGCCCTGCTGCGCGGCATCTACGAAGCCTCCATCAAACTCTGGCGGGCCAAGGCTGCCATCGCCGCGTGGCACGACAAATACGACGATCTGGTTACATTGGACAAAGCCAGGCTGGAACAGGCCGTGGGCGGAAAATTCTTCACGGGCTGCCTCAAACAGCTTCAAACCGCCCAAACCCTGCAGGATTTCGCCGCCATACCTTCCTACTCGGATATTGCCACCCGCCACCGCGACCTGCTGGCCTCCTTCACCGGCCTGCCGGAAAAGATCCATTACCTTTTCTACCTCTTGAGTTTGCCCCCGATGAACGCCCTCAGCGACCACCTGCTCTGGGACCTCAACCGCCTGCTGGCGGACCTGCACGAATCTCTCTCCGTGAAAGAGCTCAACCTGCTGATCGACAGCATCTTCGACAACCTGGCCGAATTCCGCGACCAGCACAGCAGCATCGTGCTGGACTGCGTGCTCACCATCGGCAAAGCCGTGCTGGATCCTGCCGAGCCGGAACTCGCGCGCCGCTGCCTGAGCAAGATCATCGACCTCGGCTTCATCCCGCCCGGCGAGATCAAGATCAACCAGGACTGGCAGATCGTGGCCAACAAAAACCACATCAAGAACATCCGCGCCTGGCTGGAGCTGATCAGCCTCGATCCCATCCTCTGCAAGGACCTCCTGGCGGCGCTGATCATCAACCTCACCCAAGGCGGCATCTTCATTTCGGACACCGACCTCTTCCAAAAGGACGTTTCCCAGTTTCTGAACAGCAACGTCAAACCGCTGTATGTGCAGACCAAACATCTGCTGCGGCTCTTCCCGGTCTTCTACCACGAGATCGGCGCCGAGGGCGAGATCCGCGACCTCAGCACCGAGATCGACGAAATGAGCTCCCGCAAGGATCGCCTCATCCATTTCGTGCGCAAACAGGTGCACACCGAAAGCAACAACACCCATATCAACCTCCTTCGCCAGATCCTCAACTACTGGACCGACCTCGATCCCGGTCACCTGCAGGGCCTGCTGCCGGATGACGTGGCCCTCTTCATCCAGAGCCCGGACGAACGCACTAAAGCCCAGCAAAAGACGGTGCGGAAATTCTTCAAAGACAACGCGACCGGGGCCGACGACCTGCTGGGCCAATCCTGGCAGGTGGTGGCGCCGCTGTTCCGCCAGGTGAAAAAGGAGGACTTTTCCCTCCGCCGCCTTGAATTGCTGGTGCGCATCTACTACATGCTGCTGGACAAATATCAGCTCGATCCCTACGATATCGCCAAATTCCTGGGCCGCTTCAACTGGTTCGACGAAAAGGAGCAGCTGCGCCTGCGCCAAAGCCTGGCCCGCAAGGATTTCGACAGCGGCATCCGCCAGATGCTGGACTACATTGGCCGCCTCAACCAGGTGATCCTGGACCCCAATCCCACCCAGGCTTGGGAAAACATCTACTACAAACGCCACATCGCGGCCGGCATTCCCTCCATGTATGGGCAATACCGCGAACCGAAGCTGGAGGCCATGGGCATGATCTTCCGCCTGGAGAACCTGGTGGAACGCCTCGTGGAGCAGAACATCAGGCAGCTGAACCTGGACTACATCACGGCAAAAACCCTCAAGCGCATCATTCGCATCCTCGAGCTCTTCGAACTCGGCCTCGCCCGCGAAGGCCTCACCAGCGAGGCTTTTTCCAGCGCCCTGGAGATGCTCAAATCCGGCCAGAGGATCGTGAACCTCTCGCTGGACCAGTATCTGGACCTCTTCAAACAGATCAAGGACAGCATCACCGAGCTGATCAACGAATACTTCTACCGCTTTTACGAGCAGGAACTCGAACACGCCCCGGTGAAGGGCGTGGCCGGCAAATACAAGCGCCAGACCGCCCAGCAGATGTTCGCCGAGGAGTTTTTCCGCAAGCTGCTGGCCACTTCATTCCTGGTGCAGCCGATGGACAATTTCATCGCCCAGATCCTGGTCTCGCTCGCGGCCATGAAACAGGTCTTCGGTTCCGCCGAACTCAGCCGCGTGATGAGCTACGATCCGGACCTGATGTTCATTCCGCTGCAAACCAGTTTCGGCCGGCTCGACAACCAGGTGCTGCTGGGTTCCAAAGCCTTCTTCCTCAAGAAGATGCGCCAATACGAATTCCCCATTCCGCCCGGTTTTGTGATCACCACCGAACTGCATCGCTTCAGCCAGATCGTGCGCTCACATCCCGGCATCGAACGCGAGATGGATGAACTGCTCCGCTTCAACATCGCCCGCCTCGAAGGCCAGACCGGCCTCCGCTACGGCGATCCGGAGTCCCCGCTGCTCTTTTCCGTGCGTTCCGGCGCGCCCATGAGCCTGCCCGGCGCCATGACCACCTTCCTCAATATCGGCCTCAACGACGAGGTAACCCTCAAACTCAGCGCCCGCCCCAATTACGGCTGGACAGCCTGGGATTGCTACCGCCGCCTCATCCAAAGCTGGGGCATGGCCTACGGCATCGACCGCGACGAATTCGACGCCGTGATGATCGCCTTCAAGCGCCGCCACAAGGTGAAGCTCAAAACCCAGTTCACCCCTCTGCAGATGCGGCAGATGTCTGAAGCCTATAAAAAGGTGCTGGCCAGGCACAAGCTTAAGCTGGAGCAGGACGTCTTCCTGCAGGTGAAACAGGCCATTCTCCACGTGCTGGATTCCTGGAATACGGACCGGGCCCGGCTCTATCGCCAGAAACTGCAGATCGCCGACGACTGGGGCACCGCCGTCACCATCCAGAAAATGGTGCTGGGCAACATCAGCCTGGACAGCGGCACCGGAGTGCTCTTCACCCACGCGCCCTGGAGCAAGGCGCCGGGGATCACCCTCAACGGCGATTTCACCCTCTGCAGCCAGGGCGAGGACGTCGTGGCCGGCCTGGTGCATACCCTGCCCATCTCCGAACAGGAGCGCAAGCAGTCCAAACAAAGGCTGGAACTCTCTCTGGAAAAAGACTTTCCCCAGATCTACACCCGTCTGCTCAGCCTGGCCCGCCAGCTTTTGGACGAGCGCGACTACCCCCATCAGGAGATGGAATTCACCTTCGAAGGCCCCTCCCGTGAACAGCTTTTCATTCTCCAAACCCGCAACCAGGTGATCACCAAAGCCCGCGCCTACACGGTTTTCAATGTGCCCAAGCGCGATCTGAAACCCCTCGGCAACGGCATCGGCATCGGCAAAGGCGTCATCAACGGCCTCATCGCCATTTCCCGCGCCAACATCGACGCCCTCAAGAACCGCGGCCAGCCGCTGATCCTGGTGCGGCCGGATACCGTTCCTGAGGATATGGAACTGCTCTTCGACTGCCAGGGCCTGCTCACCTCGCGCGGCGGCGTCACTTCCCACGCCGCGGTCACAGCCATCCGCCTCGGCCTGGTGGGCATCGTCAACTGCCGCCAGCTCAAGGTGTTCGAAGACGAAAACCACTGCCGCATCGGCGAAACCCTGCTCCAGCCGGGAGATGAGATCGCCATCGACGCCAGCAGCGGCGCCATCTTCCTGGGCCACTATCCGGTGGAAACCATTCGCAGCTAAGCAATTTTAAAAAATACACAGACAAGGAGTATCGCATGAACCTCGACCTGAGAAACAAAAAACTGCTCGGGATCAACGGGCTGGGCCGGATCGGCAAGCTGCTGCTCTGGAATCAGATCAACCTCCGCCATTTCGACGGGATCATCGTAAATTGCGGCCGCGAAGTGGGCAAAACCCTGGACGACCTCATCCAGGTGATGGAGACCGACTCCACCTACGGCAACATCCATAAATTCCTTTTCGGCATGGTCGGACGCCGCGCCGAGATCCAGGTGCTGGATCCGGACAAGCCTCTGATCTCCATCGAAGGCATTCCCGTGAAGGTCCTCCGCAGCGCCCGCGACCCCAAGGACATCAACTGGTTGAACGAAGGCGTGCGCATCGTGGTGGACTGCACCGGCAATTTTGTGGATCCAAACGCCACTCCCGAACAGGGAAAACCTTGTCTGCGCGGGCATTTGGAAGCAGGCGCCCTCAAAGTGGTCTGCTCCGCCCCCTTCAAGAGCAAAACCGCCGGCGTCACCAACTCCCCTGACGCCCTCACCATGATCTACGGCATCAACCATCTGAATTACAAACCCGCCCAGCACCACGTGATCTCGGCCGCCAGCTGCACCACCACCGGCCTCGCCCACCTGATAAAGCCCCTGCTGGAAAACGAGGCCACGGCCAACATCATGACCGCCTCCATGAGCACCATCCACGCCGCCACCAACACCCAGAGCATCCTGGATTCCGTGCCCAAGGCCGGCGCCACCGACCTGCGCAAAACCCGCAGCGTGCTCAACAACATCATCCTTTCCACCACCGGCGCAGCCAAAGCCTTGGAACTGGTGATGCCGCAGATCAAATCCGTGGGCTTCATGGCCGATTCCGTGCGCATCCCCACCTCCACGGTTTCGCTTATCAACCTCAATGTGACTTTCCACACCGAACTTAACGAACTTGGCCAGCCTTTGGTGAGCCGCCGCCTCATCAACGAGATCTACAAACAGGCCGCGGAAGGACCGCAAAAGGGCTTGCTGGTCTATTCCGAACGCCAGAACGTCTCCGCCGACCTCATCGGTTCCATGGCCGCCGCCACCCTTGAGGCCCACGAAACCCACACCCGCACCAGCTTCATCCCTGTTCCCCGCCAGACCCTTGCCGCCCTGGGAGTGGAAGCCGGCCGCGAAGTCACCATGCCCGTCACCCACGCCAAGATCTTCGGCTGGTACGACAACGAACTCGGATCCTACACCAACTCCCTCTCCCGTTTGGTGAACTACATCGAAGCCAGCACACCCTGATCGGCAGATCGGCTGATATAGAGATGCGGGATATCCGGAACACCCGGAGGCCCGCATCTCTTTTTTGGCTCTCTTTCAAACCAAGCGGGTGACTGAAGCAACCCGTTGTGAACCATGCCAACCTATCCTGGGTTGCCAAATCCCTGCGCTGACTCTGCACAGCAGCAGAAGCTTAACCCAGACACACAACCCCGCCCTGCGCGGGGTGCAGCACTATAGGCGGGGTGTTTCAACCCCCGCAAAAGCAGCCGCGCGAATCCCTGAAAACCCCTCACCAGAGGGGTGCAGGACTTAGGTTCGTGATTTATCGCGGATCAGAGATGTGTTGCTAAATCCCCGAACATTATGGCGAAGCGATTGATCGCTCCGCAAATTCCTTCACCCCGCGAGCGGGGTTTGCTTGCTTTCGATCGAGGCTTTCTGCCACGGGGGTTGAAACACCCCGCCTATAGTGCTGCACCCCTCTGGCGAGGGGTTCCTCCGGCCACTACCCGCCCGGTTTGAAAGAGAGCGTTACGTTTCACCCTTTCACCCATTCACCAACCTTTTCCCCTTTTCCCTTTTCTCCCTGTCTCTTTGTTAGAAAACCCTCCGCTTGCTTCTTCTCTGCCCAACTCTGCTCCTCTGTGGTGAAAAATCCTCTGTTAACTCAGTGTCTCCCCGCCTCTGTGTCTCTGTGTTAGAAACCCCCGCCGGAGCAGGTTGGCATTGCTCACCACCGTCACGGAACTCGTGGCCATGGCGATTTCCGCGATCACCGGATGCAAGGCCCCGAACACCGCCAACGGGATGGCCACCAGGTTGTAGAAGAAGGCCCAGAAAAGGTTTTGGCGGATCTTCCGGAATGTTTCCACGGAAAGCCGCACCGCCTGCGGGATAAGTTCCAGCTGGTCGCGCAGGATGGTGATATCCGCCGCTTCGATGGCAATGTCGGTGCCCTGGCCCATGGCGATGCCGATATCGGCCAATTTCAGCGCCGGAGCGTCATTGATGCCGTCGCCCACCATGGCCACCGGACCGTATTCGGCCCGGAGTTCGCCGATGATCCTGGCTTTGTCGGCCGGCAGGGCTTGGGCCCGGAACCTGGCGATGCCAAGCTGGGCGGCGATGGCGGCGGCGGTGGATTCGTTGTCTCCGCTCAGCATGATGCTCTCGATTCCCATGCCTTTCAATGTCTTCACCACCCCGATCGCCTCCGGGCGCACCGTGTCGGCCAAAGAGAATATTCCCAGAACCTTTTCCTGGTCAGCCAGATACACCCGGCTGGCGTGTTTCAGTTCCGCCTCTTCCGGCAATTCTTCCAGGCCTTGCACGCCTTCTTCCCGCAGCAGCGAAGCGCTTCCCAGCCAGTACTTTATGCCGCCGAGTAAAGCGGACACCCCCCGTCCGCTGTGGTTTTGGAAATCCTTCACCTGCCGCGGTTTCAGGCCCTGTTCAACAGCGGCGGCCACGATCGCCCTGGCCAAAGGGTGTTCGCTGGCGGTTTCCAGGCTCTGCGCCAGATTCAGAGCTTCCTCATCCGGAACCCCAACTCCCTTGAATTTTAAGAGCTTGGGCCTGCCGTGGGTGAGGGTCCCGGTTTTATCGAACACCATCGCCCGGATGTCTTTCATTCTCTGCAAAGCTTCGCCGTTACGGATCAGGATGCCGCGTTCGGCGCCCAGCCCGCTGCCCACCATCAGCGCCGTGGGCGTGGCCAGCCCCAAAGCGCAGGGACAGGCGATCACCAAAGTGGCAATGGCGGCCATCAGCGCTGCCGCGAGCCCGGTTTTGGCGCTGCTTAGGGGGATAAGTTGCCGCAGCCAGTCGCCCCCGGCGCCCATCACATCTGGTATCACCAGCCAGGCCGCGAAGGTGAGCGCCGCCAGCACCAGCACCACCGGCACGAACACCGCCGTAACCCTGTCCGCCAGCAGCTGCACCGGCACCCGCGAATGCTGGGCGTCCTGCACCATCTTCACCACCTGCGCCAGCCAGCTGTCCCGGCCCACTTTTTCCGCCCGGGCCTGGAAATAGCCGTCCAGATTCACCGTGGCGCCCGTGACTTTGTCCCCGCTCTGGCGCCGCACCGGCATCGATTCGCCTGTCACCATCGCCTCGTCGAGGTTAGCCGCCCCCTCCACGATCACCCCGTCCGCCGGCACCTTCATCCCCGGCTTCACCACAAATATGTCGCCCACCCTGATCTTGTGGGCCGCCACCTCCGTTTCCACCCCGTCGATCAGCAGCAGCGCGGTTTTCGCGCCCAGATTGAGCAATTTGCGGATCGCCTCGGAGGCTTTGCCGCGCGCCCGGCTTTCCAGATAGCGCCCGGTGAGGTGGAAGGCCAGGATCATCAAAGCGATGCCGCTGAAATCGTGGGCGCTGATGCCTTTCACCACCAGCGAGAGCGGCGTTACCAGCAGGGAGGCCAGGGTACCCAGGGCGATCAGCACATCCATGTTCGCGCTGCCGGAACGCACAGACTTGTATGCGGATACGTAAACTCCCCGGGCCGGGAAGAACATTCCCAGCAGAGTGAGGCCGAAGATGGCCCAAACCCCCCAGTGATGCCAGGCGGGCATGGGTTTTACCAGCATCAGGGGCAGCATCAGCGCCATCGCCGCCAGGGCCAGCGCCCAGATACGCCACATTCGCTCCCTCGCCACCAGCATGTTCTTGATCTGCGCATCTTCTTCCAATGCCGGGCTTTCCCGCACCGAGAAACCCAACCCGGCGATCGCCCGGGCGAAATCACTCTCGTCCACCAGCCGGTCGTCAAACTCCAGCGCGGCCTCTTCCAGGGCCAGGTTCACCTGCGCCGCGCTTACCCCCTTCATTTTGGCCAAAGCCTTCTCCAAGCGAGCGCTGCAGGCCGCGCAGTGCATCCCGTCAATGCCCAGATTTATCTGTCGTTTCATTGATTCCTCTTTTGGATCGTCTATCCATTTGATAGGATATCCCGATCGCGCTGCCGGGCAAGCTCAAGTTCATGTCCTTGGGCGGCTTTGCGCCCACTTCGGATATCGTGTTCACCATGATGGAGGCAACGCACTGGCATTCAATATTAAACACCACTGCCTCCCAGATGGCTCCCAATATCAATACGGTATCAATACGGAATCATTACGGATGAAATCCGTATTGATTCCGTATTGATACCGTAATGATCTCCGGGGCCAAGCTGGTTTATCTGCAAGTTTGTTCTTTGATTTGCTCGGATTTGCTCGGATCCACTCTGATATGAAACCATGATCGAAACGCCGATTTACTCCGGCTGAAACCCTGATTCACCCGGATAGAAACAGTGATTAAATCCCTGATTCACTCCGACTGAAACGCTGATGCGAAAGACGGAAGGCGGTGGCTTCAGCCACCGTTCCCGGGTATCAGCGGCCAGGGAGACACGATCTCCGGCGGTTTTAACCGCCGGCTTGTTTTCCCTCACCAGGGCAGGGCGATCCAACCTCCGGTGGCTGAAGCCGACCGGACATCGTCTTTTTCATGCTCCGGTGTTTTGGGGCACGGTGGCTGAAGCCACCGCCTTCCGTCTTGAAACGATGGACTTCAGCCCGTGCGGGCTGAAAGTCACCCCTTTCCCCGGCCAGTTTGGCAGATCGAACCAAGGTGTGAGATAGAGCAAGATATTCATGCCCGGCCACGTAAATGACCAAGCGGCAAATTTCGGATTGAGAGCAAGATATCCCTGCCAGGCCACTTTATTGACCAAGCGGCAAATTTTTGATTGACAAAATATTGTGTTCCCCACGCTTCTCCAAAAACGTCTGAGATCTTCCCGGTCAGAATGGGAAAGGACGATACTCCGAAGTTTTTCCGCCCCGTTCGCCCAGCGCCACGGTGAACGTTCACAGGCAAAAATCAGAAAATGTTACAGCAACCCTGCGTTCTCACAAGGAGAAAAACAATGCCCAGATTGAAAACATTGCTGACCCTGCTGCTTGTCATCTTTGGCACGCTCGGTCTGGCGGCCGCGCCCAGCTTTGGCGAACGGCCCTTCATCGACATCTTTCAGGTTCCTGACAGCGCCATGGAACAAGGCCACATCAGGATCAAGCTCAGCGAGGCCAATTCCGCGCTGGCCCAAGGTTTTCGATATCAGGACGGCGCCCTGGCCAGCTTCGGCCTCGAAGAACTGGACGCCCTCAACCTCCAGTACGGGGTGAAAAAGATCAGCCCCGTCTTCGGCGACGTGAGCAAAAACCTCAAATGGGGCTGGCGCCACGTGGAATGGGGCCTGCATCTCTGGTTCGAGCTGGAATATGACAGCGCCGCGGACATCCGCGAGATCGTGATGGCCTACCGGGATCTGGCCAAAGACGTCCAGTGGGCCGAGCCCGAATACAAGAAAACCCTGCTCAGCGTGAACCAGGACGAAGTGGCCGCCATCGCGGAAGACCTGAGCCGCTGGACCCCGAACGACCCGCGCTACGGCGAGCAGTGGCACTACCACAACACCGGCCAGACCGGCGGAACGGTTGATGCCGACATCGACCTCCCCGAAGCCTGGGACATCGAAAAAGGCCACACCGACGTGGTGGTCTGCATCCAGGACCAAGGCGTGCAGTACAACCATCCGGACCTGGCCGCGAATATGTGGATCAATCCCGGCGAAATTGCCGGCAACAGCATTGACGATGACGGCAACGGCTATGTGGACGACGTTTACGGCTACAATTTTTATGAAAGCACCAGCACCATCGTGGCCGGCGATCACGGCTGCCACGTGTCGGGAACCGTGGCTGGCGTGAACAACAATGGCGTGGGCATCTCCGGCGTGGCCGGCGGTTCCGGCACCGGCAACGGTGTGCGGCTGATGAGCACCCAGGTTTTTGCTCCCTCTTCCGGCGGCGGCGGCTTTGAAAACGCCCCGGTCTATGCCGCCGACAACGGCGCCTGCATTTCCCAGAACAGCTGGGGCTACACCAGCGTGGGAAGCTACGAGCAGTCAGTGCTTGACGCCATCGACTATTTCAACGCCAACGGCGGCGGCAGCGTGATGTCCAACGGGATCACCATCTACGCCGCGGGAAACGGCGAATCCAGCGGCCAGTGGTATCCCGGCTGCTACAGCGGCGTTTTCGCCGTGGCCGGCACCACGCACGAAGACACCAAGGCTTGGTATTCGAACTACGACACCTGGGTGGACGTCTCCGCCCCCGGTGGCGAGACCAACAGCGTTACTGAGGAAGGCGTGCTCAGTTGCTGGAGCAACAGCAGCTACGGCTTCTACCAAGGCACTTCGATGGCCTGTCCCCACGCTTCCGGCGTGGCAGCTTTGGTGGTTTCCTTTGCCCACCGCAACGGCCGCACCCTCAGCAGCGCGGACGTGGAGGATATCCTCGAATCCAGCGCTGACGATCATTACGCGGTGAACCAAAGCTACATCGGCCAACTGGGCAGCGGACGCATCAATGCCTACCAGGCTTTACTGGCAACCGATCCCACCCTTCCTTCGGTCTCCATCACTTCCCCGGCCGGTGGTTCGGTGCATGACCTCAACAGCGTGATCACCATCACCGCCACCGCCTCCGACACCGACGGCTACATCACCGGCGTGGCTTTCTACATCGATGACGTGCTGAAAAGTACCGACACCTCCAGCCCCTATTCCTGGGTTTGGAACACGGCCGGATACGCCGGCGGCGCCCACAGCATCAAGGTGATCGCCACCGATGACGATAGCAACACCGCCACCCGCAGCATCACGGTAAACCTGCTGGCCCCTCCGGATGAGGGTTTTGAGACCGGCGACTTCACTTTGTATCCCTGGGTGAACAACAGCTCGGTACCCTGGACCGTGCAGAGTTCGGAAGTCTTTTCCGGCACCTACGCCGCCGAGTCCGGCGACATTAACGACAACAGCAGCACCACCCTCAGCCTGCCTGTGGTGGTCAGCTCCGCGGGGAACATCAGCTTCTGGTACAAAGTTTCCTCCGAAAGCAATTACGACTTCCTGCGCTTCTACATCGATGAGGTGCAACAAGGATCATGGTCCGGTTCCGCGGGCTGGTCGGAAGCTTCTTATCCGGTCACCTCAGGCAACCATACCTTTGCCTGGACCTATTCCAAAGACAGTTCTGTGGCCAATGGCAGCGACTGCGCCTGGCTGGACCACATCATCTTCCCGCCCATGGGGACCTACTATGCCCCGCCGCGCAACCTGACCGCAGCTTCCGGCAACGGATACGTGAACCTGGCCTGGGACGCTCCGGCCTCTGGAACTCCCTCCAACTACAAGGTATACCGCGATGGCAGCTATCTGGCCAGCACCGGCGGCCTCACTTACTCGGATACCAACGTGGTGAACAACACCAACTATGAGTATTATGTGACGGCCATCTACGGCTCTGAGGAATCCGATCCCTCGAACGCCGTGACAGGCTTTCCCACCGCCAACCCCCTCTCCACCATCATCATCGGTGAAGGCACCGGATCCCAGACCTACCCCATCGACCGTTATTACAATTACTCTGGCCACGAAGCGATCTACCTGGCCTCGCAGATCGGCAGCGTCTGCACCATCAAGTCCCTGGGCTTCTACAAGGCCAGCGGCGCTGATGTGAACCCCATCGAGGCGGTGAGCATCTACATGAAGCAGACCACCGCTTCCACCCTGACCAGCGGCGCTTACAGCACGGACGGCTACACCCTGGTTTACAGCGGAACCTTCCCGAATACGGCGACCTCAGGCTGGATGGAGGTGGAGCTTAACAACCTCTTCGCCTACGACGGAACTTCCAACCTGGCCATCCTCACCGTCAAGGGTTTCCAGGATTGGATCAGCGGCTATCCTTTCTGGACCTACACCTCCACAACCGGCAACCAGGCCCGCCAAAACCGCAACGACGACGCCCAGCCCACATCCCTGACGGCCTCCACCAACCTGCCCAACCTGAAACTGCAGGCCTACCTGCCCCAGGGGCTTCTCTATCCCGCGCGTGATCTCACCGCGGCCGGCGGAAACGGATTTGTGGAGCTGAACTGGACCGCTCCCCTCAGCGGGACCCCCAGCGGCTACAAGATCCACCGGAACGGCAGCCTGCTCACCACTGTGCCGGGACTCTCATACACCGACAACGCCGTGGTGAACGGAACCACCTACTCCTACTATGTGGTGGCCACCTACTCCGGTGAAGACGCCGAGCCCACCGCCACGGTCCAGGCCACGCCCGACCTCGTGACCTCTGTGATCATCGGCGACGGCACTTCCAGCAGCGGGACCTCAGACGGTTGCCCCATCAACGTCTGGTATCAGAGCCTGCACGGACAGGCGGTTTACACAGCCGCCGAACTCAATGCCAAAGGCGTGTTCGGGCCCATCGACATCCTCGAGATCGGCTTCAACGTGACCGGCCTGCCCAGCCTGACCATGCCCAACTACCTCATCCGCATGGGCCACACCAGTGCCACAGACGCTTCCAGCTGGATCTCAACCGGGCTCAGCACCGTCTGGACTGCCGCATCCTACCAGCCCACCGCCACCGGCTGGAACATGCTGACTCTGGCCACCCCCTTCACCTGGAACGGCACCGACAACATCGTTGTGGACACCGCCTTCGGGCTCGTCGGCTCTTACACCTCATCCGGCACCACGCAATACACCTCCATTACCAACGGCTATCGCTTCGTTCGGAATGACTACAGCGACCAGACCGAAGTCTTCACCGGTGGCACCAACACCGCCAACCGGCCCAACCTCCAGCTGGTCCTGGAGGTGGAAGAGACCGAGGCCCCGGAGATCGTGGTTTCACCCCTGGCCCTGGATTTCGGCGCGGTTGAGGTCGGGCAGGCCAGCGTGCTGCAGTTCACCGTGCAAAACACCGGCACAGCCGCTCTGACCGGCACCATCAGCACTCCCGCCGGCTACGGCGTGGCCCTGCACGTAGCCAAAAGTAGCAATGCCTCAAGATCCGCCGCCCCCACCGGCAAGAGCGCGCCGATGCTCGGTTCCGCCCTCGCGGACACGCGCAACACCATTACTCTGAACGTCGCGGCGGGACAGACCCTCACTTACGACCTCAGCTTCGTTCCCAGCGCCGCGCAGGTCTATCCTGGCAATGTGGTGATCTCCAGCAACGACGCGGATGAGCCCACGGTGAACATCGCCCTCAGCGGCAGCGGGTACACCGATCCCAGCATCAGCGTGGATCCCACCAGCCTGGCCGCCACCCTGCCCGTGAACGGCGGGGAAAATCTCAGCTTCACCATCGGCAATTCCGGCAGCCTGGACCTCGAGTTCATCCTTTCGGAATCCCCCCAGGCGGACTGGCTGAGCTGGTTCCCGCCCTCCGGAACGTTGCTGGAAAACGCTTCCCAGGAAGTGGTGGCCAGCTTCAACGCCACCGGCCTCGCCCCCGGTGAATACCAGACCACCATCAAGGTGGCCTCAAACGATCCGGAAAATCCCGAGGTTTACGTAACCGTGAGCCTCACCGTCACCAACAACGCCCCCACCCTGACCCTGCCTGTGGAAGGATTCGAGTTCGACATGAACGACAACTTGGTGGTGGATTTCGGCCCCTACATCGAGGACCTGGACGGCCACACGGTGACCCTCACCGTGGGTGAGAGCGCCTACATCCAGGCCGCCATCGACGGACATCAGGTCACCTTCTCCGCGCCTGCCGACTGGTTCGGCAGCGAGACCCTTAACTTCGTGGTGGACGACGGCTATGCCATTGGCTACGCCTCGGTGGAGGTGAGGGTGATCCTGAGTTACCTCGCCATCCCGGACATCGCGGTCAGCAAAAGCGCTGGCGGCGTCACCGTTTCCTGGGACGCGGTCACCAATGCCAACCGCTACCACATCTACCGCGCCACCGATCCCTACGGCGATTACGAGCCCTTCGCCACAGTATATGGCGTCACCAGCTGGGAGGACACCGAAGCCCTGCCCATGGCCTTCTACAAGGTCGTGGCGGCTTTTGAGGACCTTCCCGCCAAGCAATAAACAAACAACTCCGATATCTGGCCCCGCTGTCCTCCGAGGATTGGCGGGGCCAGTCTTTTAACCCTAAGCAAAGTTTGCCCCTGTCAAACAAATGCTGGCCAGGTTTAAGTGTTTGAAGGCAATGGCTTTAATGGAAAAATCGAACTGGCAAAAAATGGTTGACAAATCCCCGCCCATGATTTTCAAAGCCGGGAGAAGTAAATTTTCGACCAGTTTTCGTTCAGGCCGCTCCCTGCGGACAACGCGCGGGTTACAGCGGAGGTGAACAGATATTTGAATACATCATAGCCCTCCAAGGGGCGAAGAGAGAAAAACATGCGCAGATTAGCAATTCTTGCGGCCATCTGCCTGGCGCTTGTGAGCGCCGGCCTCACTGCCTTGGGTCCGGATTTCACGGACCTGCCCTTCATAGACATATACAAGGTGCCGGACAGCGCCATCGTGCCGGGCCATGTCTGGATCAGGCTAAGTCCGGAGCTTTCCGGCCAGCTGCAAAGGCTGGAGCATGAAAACGGTGACCTGACCTCTTTCGGCATTGCCGAATTGGACGATTTGAACCGCCAGTTCGAGGTTAGCAGGATCAGCCAGCTTTTTTACAGCCCGGCCCACAGGAGCGAATTCGCGCAACGCCATCAGGAGTGGGGCCTGCATCTTTGGTATGAGATAAGTTTCGCCAGCAAAGCGGACATCCGCGAGATCGTGATGGCCTACCGCGGCCTCAAAGGCAGCGTGGAGTGGGCCGAGCCCGAATACAGGAAAGTGCTTTACGAAGCGGTTGCGGGCCAGAACCCGGAACCGACGGAAACCCTGGACCGCTGGACCCCCAACGACCCCTACTACAGCTCCCAGTGGCATTACAACAACACCGGCCAGTCACCTGGTGGAACGGTGGATTGCGACATCGACCTGCCCGAAGCCTGGGACCTGGAAAAGGGCCATCAGGATGTGATCGTGGCCGTGATCGACGGCGGCATCCAGACCACCCATCCCGACCTGAACAACAATATCTGGAGCGGAGTGGGCTACAACTTTGTGTACAACAACTCCACCATCAACCCGGAAGACCACGGCACCCACGTGGCCGGCACCATCGCCGCGGAGAACAACAACTCCACCGGCGTGAGCGGCATCGCCGGCGGCAACGGCACCACCAAAGGCGTGAGCCTGATGTCCTGCCAGGTCTTTGACGGCAACGATCAGGGCGGCTTTGACGACGCCCCGGTCTGGGCCGCGGACAATGGCGCGGCCATCTCCCAGAACAGCTGGGGCTACCAGTACCCCGACGTGTACAACCAGTCCGAGCTTACCGCCATCAACTACTTCAACGCCAATGGCGGCGGTTCAGTTCTGGACGGCGGCATCACCATCTTCGCCGCGGGCAACGATGAGGCCGAGGGAAATTTCTACCCCGGCTGCTACAGCGGCGCTTTTTCGGTGGCCGCCACCAACAACCAGGACGAAAAATCCTATTACTCCAACTGGGGCACCTGGGTGGACATCTCCGCCCCCGGGGGAGAACTCATTTATTATTACACCACAGGGATCCGCAGCACGGTCACCGGCAACGGCTACGATTGGTATCAGGGCACCTCGATGGCCTGTCCGCACGTTTCCGGAGCGGCGGCGTCCATCATTTCCTACGCCCACCGCAACGGGATAACGCTCACCAGCACGCAGTTGAAAACCATCCTGCAAAGCACGGCGGACGACCATTACCCTGAAAACCCCGGCTACACCGGGAAACTCGGCGCCGGACGCCTGAACCTGTACAACGCCCTGCTGGCCGTGCAGCCGCCCCTGAATCCACCTCTAAACCTGGCCGCCACCGCCACCCACGCATCGGTGACCCTCACTTGGGACGCCCCGGAAGCGGCGACGCCAAACTACTACAAGGTTTACCGCAACAGCTCCTATTTGGCAACCACGGCCAACCTCACCTACACCGACCTGGCGGTGACCGACGGCGTTACCTACAGCTATCACGTGGTGGCCAGCTACACCGACGGCGATTCCGAGCCTTCCAACACCGTGACCGCCACCCCCAACACCTGGCCTCCCACCAATCTCACCGCCGTAGGCGGCGACACAGTTGTCCACCTGAATTGGATCGCGGCCCAGGGACGGGGCGAGGAAACATCCGGGCTGTTGGAAGAGCGAAACATCAGCGGCTACCGGATCTACCGCGACGGCAGTTCACTCACCACTGTGACAGGCATCTCGTATTCCGATAACGCCGTGGTCAACGGCACCACCTATCAGTATTACGTGACCACGCTATACAGCAATCCCAGCGGCGAATCGGCCCCCTCCAACCTGGCTGAGGCGACCCCGCAGGACATGGCTTACGCGGAGATCGGCAGCGGGACCGGGATCACCCCCGACACCGAAGGCTGCCCCATCAACATCTACAAGAAAAGCCTGCACGGGCAATCGGTTTATACCGCAGCGGAGCTCAACGCCGCCGGGCTTTACGGTCCCACCGAAATCACCCAGGTGGGATTTTACGTGTCCACGGCGCCCGCGCTGGCTTTGCCCAATTACCGGGTGCGGATGAAACACACCACGGCCACGGATGCCTCGGCCTGGATCACCGCCGACGGGCTGGTGACTGTTTACAGCAACGCTGCCTACCTGCCCGCGGCCGGAAACTGGGACCTGCTGAGTTTGTCGGCGCCCTTTGCCTGGAACGGGATCGACAACATCGTGATCGACACCGCCTTCGACCGGGTGGCCACGGAATCCGCCACCGGCACGGTGCGCTACACCAATGTGGCCAGCGGCTACCGCTACGGCCGCAGCACCTATAGTGACATGGGCGAAACCTTCACCGGCGGCTTGGTATCAGCCTATCGGCCAAATGTGAAGCTGGGTTTTGCCTACGTGGAGCCCGCGGGCCCGGAGATAGCGGTGGATCCCCTCAGCCTCGATTTTGGCGCTGTGGAGGTGGGGCAAGGCAGCGTCCTGTCCTTCACCATCTACAGCAACGGGGATGAGACCCTCAGCGGCAACATCAGCACTCCGTCCGGCTTCAGCGTTGCCGCGGCCGGCAGCAAGGATGACGGCGCTGGCCTGCGCAACACACTTTCTTTCACCCTGCCTGTGGGAACCTACCAGACCTACAACCTGAGTTTCAACCCCACGGCCGTTGCCACCTACGCGGGCACCGTGACCATCACCAGCAACGACCTCGACGAAGGCACGGTGCTGCTGGCGGTAACGGGCCAGGGCTACACCCCCGCCAACATCTCATTGAGCGACAACAGCCTTGGCGCCACGCTTTTCAATGGCGGCGAGGGCACGGACAGCTTCACCATCAGCAATTCCGGAAGCCAGGAGCTCACTTTCAGCCTGGCGGAATCGCCTTCCGTGGCTTGGTTCAGCCCCGCGCCCGCTTCCGGCAACGTTTCCGGAAGTGGCAGCCAACTCATCACGGGCACTTTCTCCCCCGAGGGCCTGGCTCCCGGCACCTACACCACCACCCTGCTGGTCAATTCCAACGACCCGGACAGCCCCCAACTGCCGGTTTCCGTCCAACTGGTGGTGCAAAACAGCAGCCCGGTGATCTCCCTGCCGGCTTCTCTAACCTTCGACATCTACGCCGACGCGGGCCTGGTGGAGGATTTCTCCGCCCATGTGAGCGACGCCGACCCGCAAAGCCTGTCCCTGTCCTGCAGCGGTAACACCAACATCCAGGTGAACATCGCCGGACTTACCGTAACCTTCAGCAGCATCGGCCACTGGGTCGGCTCCGAAGAGCTCACTTTCACAGTCTTCGACGGCTTTGCCCAGGCCGCGGACGCGCTGACGGTCACCATCACCCAAATCATGTATCCCCCCACAAACCTGAGCGCCACTGCCGGTAACAGCCTGGTAAACCTCAGCTGGACCGCCCCCGCACCGGATGGGGTATCGGGATACAGGATCCATCGCAACGGCGGCTTCCTGGCCGACGTGACCGGGACTTCTTATACCGACGAAAGCGCCATCAACGGATTCACCTACGGCTATTACGTCACCACGCTCTATGCCAATCCCGCCGGGGAATCGGATCCCTCGAACACCGCGGAGGCCACACCCCAGGCGATCATCAACGTCACGCTGGGCGATGGCACTTCAGCCACAGGCACCAACGAGGGTTGCCCCATCAACGTCTTCAGGCGGAGCCTGCACGGTCAGTCTGTCTATACCGCGGCGGAGCTCAACGCCGCCGGCGTCTATGGCCCGGTGGAGATCACCGCGCTGGGTTTCTACGTGAACAGCGCCCCCAACCTGGCCCTGCCTTCATTTGTGGTGCGCATGAAGCACACCACGGCTGCCAACGTGGCCAGTTGGCAAACCTCCACAGGTATGGTGACGGTTTACAGCGCCACTTCCCATATGCCCAGCCCCGGCGGCTACGACATGCTAACCCTCTCCACCCCCTTCACCTGGAACGGCACCGACAACCTTGTCATCGACACCGCCTTTGACCGGGTGAGTTCATCCAGCTCTTCGGGGACCGTGCGCTACACGGAAACCGCCAGCGGCTACCGCTATACCCGCAGCAGCACCTCAAACCAGACCAATGTGTTCACCGGCGGCAGCGTGAGCGTTTACCGGCCCAATGTGCAGCTCACCCTGGCCGGGGGCACGGACGCGCCTCCGGAGATCACGGTCGACCCCCTGCAACTTGCCTTTGGGGAACTGGAGGTTGGCAGCAGCCAAGTGCAGCAGTTCAGCCTTGCCAACACCGGGGAGATGGAGCTTACAGGCTCGATCAGCACCCCCGCCGGCTACAGCGTGGCCCCCCTGGGCAGGGGCAGTGAGGTTTCTGGACTACGCCAGAAGAGCGTGGCAGCCGGACGCAACACCCTGGAATTTAACATTGCCGGTTACTCCAGTGTGTTTTACGACCTCACTTTCCAGCCCACGGAAGCCATTGCCTACAACGGCAACCTGGAGATCTCCAGCAACGATGACGACGAGCCCACGGTGAACATCGCCCTCAGCGGCACGGGACAGATCAGCAATACCGAACCCACGATCGTATTGCCAGAATCCTTCAACTTCGAGGAAGACGGCAGCCTCACTGTGGATTTCGCACCCTACGTTGAGGACGCCCAAACCCCGGATTCAGGACTCACCCTCGGCTACAGCGGAAACACCGATGTTACCGTCTCCATCGACGGCCTGAGCGTAACTTTCGGCGCCACCGGGAATTGGAACGGAACCGAGACCATCACCTTCACCATCGGCGACGGAGAACTCACCGCCAGCGATGCCGCGGATGTGATCGTTTTGCCGGTCAATGATACTCCCACCATCGCTCTGCCTGAAAGCTTCAGCTTCGACATGAACTCCAGCCTGGGGGCGGATTTCAGCACCTACGTCAGTGACGCGGACGGACATCCCCTCACTCTGGACTACAGCGGAAACACGAATGTGCTGATCGCCAGCGACGGTCTTCAGGTCACCTTCACCGCCGTGGAAGACTGGCACGGCAGCGAAGAGATCAGCTTCTCCGTCTTCGACGGCTATGACCATGCCTATGATACAGTCACCGTCACAGTCAACTTCGTGAACCACGCCCCCACCCTGACCCTGCCTCTGGAAGGCTTCCAGTTCGACATGAACTCCAGTCTGCAGGTGGATTTCGGCCCCTACATCGAGGACCTGGACGGCCACACGGTGACCCTCACCGTGGGTGAGAGCGCCTACATCCAGGCCGCCATCGACGGACATCAGGTCACCTTCTCCGCGCCTGCCGACTGGTTCGGCAGCGAGACCCTGAACTTCGTGGTGGATGACGGCTATGCCATTGGCTACGCCTCGGTGGAGGTGAGGGTGATCCTGATCCTCGCCATCCCGGACATCGCGGTCAGCAAAAGCGCCGGCGGCGTCACCGTTTCCTGGGACGCGGTCACCAATGCCAACCGCTACCACATCTACCGCGCCACCGCTCCCTACGGCGATTACGGCACTCTGCCCTTCGCCACTGTACTCGCGCCAAATACCAGCTGGGATGACACCGCAGCCCTGCCCATGGCCTTCTACAAGGTCGTGGCGGCTTTTGAGGACCTTCCCGCCAAGCAATAACAAGATCTGAATCAACTGCCCGGCCTGTTCCCTGGTGAATGGGCCGGGATTTTTTTCCTGTCTGGAAAGGTTGAACAAAGGAAATTGTAACTTTTGCACCGGGAATTGCATTATTAACGATCCAATCATACATTCTCACTCCAAAGGATCGATCATGAGGAAAACCATCTGCGCCTGGCCCCTGCTGGCCATGCTCCTGCTGACACCCCTGTTTTTGGCCGGCCAAAGCCTGCCCGGCGGATCAGCTTTCACCGTCACCCGCGACAGCGGCGACGGCATCCAGATCAACTTCCAGCTTCCCGCCTGGGAACTGGAGGCCGTGGAACGCGACGGCGCCAGTTACGCCCGCGTCCGCCTGGACGGCATTCCCAAGCTCTTCATCGGCGAAGAGGAGACCCTGCCGGTCTTCAGCGCCATGGTGGCCATCCCCGCCCGCGGCGGAGTGAGCCTGCGCGTTTCCGGCGCTGCTGCCGCAAGCCGCTCCGGCCTCCAGCCCGATTTCGCCGCCGCCCTGGCCGCGGAACGCCAAAGCGGCCGCCATCCGGAAACCCTCTATCCGGCCGCGCCCGCCCTCATCTCCGCCCCCCAGGTGCTGCGCGACTTCCGCGTGGTGAGCCTCAACGTCCATCCCTTCCAGTGGGACAGCGCCACGGGTGAACTGCTGGTGCGGGACCACCTGACCCTCAACCTCGATTTCGATAATGGCCCCTCCGTCAACGAGACGATTCCAGCCCCCAGCCTGTCCCCGGCCTTCGAGAAGATCTACCGCGGCCTCATCCTCAACTACGACCAGGCGGCGGGCAGAAATGCCGACTACCATTCCCCCCGCCTGCTGGTGATCTACGGCAACTACGTGAATGCCGAATATCAGGGCAAGGTGGACGAATACGTGGCCTGGAAACGCCAGAAAGGCTACCTGGTGGAGGCCGCCAGCACCGCCACCACCGGAACCAGCAACTCCGCCATCAAGGCCTACATTCAGACCCGCTACGACAACCCGGAGACCCGGCCGGACTACATTGTCCTCATCGGCGATGCCTCCGGAACAATATCCGTGCCCACCTACGGCTCCTACACGGATTATTACTACACCTGGCTGGCCGGCGGGGACAACCTTGGCGATGTGTCCATCGGCCGCATCTCCGTGGCGGATACCGATCAGATGACCAAATACATGGCCAAGCTGATGTTTTACGAGAGGGAAGTGTATGCCGGTACGGGCGATTGGCTGAACAACATGCTCCTGGTGGGCGATACCTCCCCCTCCGGGATCTCCACTGTCTACACCAACCAGTACATCAAGGAGATTTCCTCCCGGGTGAATCCCGCTTACACTTATGAGGAGATATACGGGGACTCGCCTTCCCCCAGCTCCATGAACAGCGAAATCAACCAGGGGGTGTCTTTTTTCAACTATCGCGGCTACATCGGGATGAGCGGATGGTCGCCAAGCTCCAGCCTGGTCAATTACGGCAAGCTCTTCCACGCGGTCCTCATCACCTGCGCCACCGGTGATTTCGGCGGAACCTCCGCCACCGAAGCGGTGGTAAGGCTGGGCACTGATATCCAATACACAGGCGCCATCACCGCCATCGGCATGGCAACCTCTTCCACGGCCACCCCCCAAAACAACACGCTGAACGTGGGCATTTTCCACGCTTTGTACAACCTGGGCATGAGGGACATGAGTTCCGCCCTGCACTACAGCAAATTGTACCTTAACGCCATCTATGGCATCAGCAACCCGGACCAAACTTACAATTTCGCTGCCTACTGCAACCTCATCGGCGATCCCACCGCCCCTGTCTACGTGGGCATTCCGTCCACCTTCAACGTATCCGCCCCCGCCGGCATCCCCGCCGGCACCACCAGCATGGCTGTGGTGGTCAAAGACGCCGCGGACCAGCCGGTGGAGGGCGCGACCGTGGCGCTCACCGACAGCTCCGGGCAGCAGGCCGCCCTGGCTTTCAGCGACGCCTCTGGCCTCGCCTACCTGGCCTTTGCCGCCAACCTTTCCGGCAGCCTGCAGCTCACCGTTAGCCAAAACGACTTCAAGCCCTTCATCCAGAGCGTATCCATCGCCTCCACCGGCGGCTTGCTTCTGGACGGGATCGTGATCGATGACAGCAACGGTGGCAACGGTGATGAAGAAGCCAACCCAGGCGAAACCTTGTTGCTCTATTTCGCATTGAGGAACTCCAGTTCGTCAACCATTACTCCCTCGGGAGTGGCAACTGAATCCGATCCTTATGTGACGCTTATCGATGACCGGGTGGAGTTTGACCCCATCTTGCCAAATTCCTCAGCCCTCAGTTCCGGAGTGGAGCTGCAGATTGATAGCGGTTGCCCGGACCAACACAGCTTTAACCTGGGCTTCAGTCACGCCGAGTGGCAAATATCAATACCCGTGACAGTCTCCAGCGGCCACCTTGAGATCCTTTCCCACGCTTTTGTGGGCTCACCCGGCAACCTGGTAAATCCCGGCGACAGCTGGCCTCTCACCCTCACCCTGAAAAACAGCGGCAGTGCCCCCCTCACCGGAGTTCAGGGCACCCTCACTTCCCTGGACAGCTTCTTTGAAGTCACCGATGCCCAGGGCGCCTGGGGCAGCCTTGCCAGCGGCTCCAGTGTAGCCAACTCTGCCAACACCTTCAGCATCCACGCCAGAAGCACCAGCCTGGACGGCATGGTGATCCCCCTGCAGCTGGACCTCTTCGCTGACGGCTTCACCCAGAGCATCCCCCTCAGCTTCACCCTCGGCCAGACCGCGGTCACCGATCCCCTGGGCCAGGACGCCTATGGCTATTTCATCTTCGACATGGGAGACACCAGCTACGACCAGTGCCCCGTTTACGACTGGATCGGCATCGCCCCCGCGGAAGGAGGCAGCGGCACCGCCCTCAACCTCACCGATCCCGGCAATGCCGGCGATGAAGGCGACCAGAACGGCGCTGTCTCCATCCAGACCGTCAACCTGCCCTTCACCTTCAAATATTACGGCGTGGATTACAGCCAGGCCTCCATCTCCTCAAACGGCTTCATCGCCTTTGGCGCCACCCAGAACTCCGACTGGCGCAACCTGCGCCTGCCCGGACCCGGCGGCGCCCACCCCATGCTCGCCGTCTTCTGGGATGACCTGGAGCTTGGCACCGGCAGCGCTGTCTACACCTGGTACAACAGCGCCCTGAACTACTACGTGGTCCAGTGGCACGGCCTCTATTCTGGCTACGACAGCATTTCGCCGGAGACCTTCCAGGCCATCCTCTACGACCCCACCTATTACCCCACCCACACCGGCGACGGCCAGATCAAGCTCCAGTACAAGGACTTCAACAATATCGACACAGGAAATTCCGAAGACCACTGGCCTCACGCCAATTACTGCACCATAGGCATCGAGGACCACACGGAGACCATCGGCCTGGAATACACCTTCGGCAACTCCTATCCCACCGCCGCCGCCCCGCTGACCGACGAGAGCGCCCTCTTCATCACCACCCGTCCCATCTTGCCGGACAGCGCCTATCTGTCCATCAACCAAGTGGAGATCAATGACACAAATGCCAACGGGCATCTGGAGGCGGGGGAATCCGCCCTGCTGCCCATCAGCCTCAGAAACCGCGGCTTGGTGGACGCCACCAACGTTTCAGCCCTGCTCAGCAGCGCCGATCCCCATGTGAGCGTGACCGCCGCCAGCGCCGCTTACGGCACCGTTTTGGCACAGGATGTGGCTTATCCCCACACCAACTTTGCCATCCAGGTGGCGGCCAACTGCCCTCCGGCCCACGACCTCGTTTTCACCCTCGATGTCACAGCCGACAGCGGCACCTGGAGCTACAACCTCCCCCTGCGCGTGTACGCCCCCGAACTGCAATTCGGCTCTTACCTCATCAGCGATCCCGGCGGCGATGGCGACGGCGTGCTGGACCCCGGGGAAACCGTGGCCGTCTCCATCCCGCTCCTGAACTCCGGGGAGGTGGCCTCCGAGGCCGGATCTGCCACTCTGGCCAGTTCCACCCCCGGAATTTCCATCCTGGGCGGAACGGACAGTTTCGGTCCCATCGGCCCGGACGGGATGGCCAGCCTCAGCTTCACCATCTCGGCCAGCCCGGCCACAGCCCTCGGCACCATCGTGGAGCTGGCCTTCGCCGCCTCTGCCGGAAGCATCAGCCTCAGCCGCACGGAGTACGCGGTGGTGGGCATCATCATGGAAACTTTCGAAACCGGAAACTTCAATTCCCTGCCCTGGGTGCAGGGCGCCAATCCCTGGGTGATCGACAGCTCCACCTTCCACGCCGGCGCCAACTCCGCCCGGAGCGGAACGATAGGGAACTCATCCCTCACTTCGCTGGAGGTCACCAGGGTGCTCCCGGCTTCAGGCCAGCTGTCCTTCTGGTACAAGGTTTCGTCAGAATCCAACTACGACTTTCTGAAGTTCTATGTGGACGGAGTCCAACAGGGCAGCTGGTCCGGAGAAGTGGACTGGACCCAAGCCACTTACACCCTGGCCACCGGCACCAGGGTGCTGAAATGGGTGTACAGCAAGGATTACGCCATGACCAGCGGCTCCGACTGTGCCTGGATCGACGACATCGTTTTCCCCGCCTCCACCAACCCCAGCGTCCATTATCCAGCCGAAAACCTCAGCGCTGCCGCCAGCCACGGCCTGGTGCTGCTCAACTGGACCGCGCCGCTTTACGGGACACCCTCCGGCTACAAGATCTTCCGCGATTCCGCCTTGCTGACCTCGGTGACCGATCTCTCCCACACGGACTACTCAGTCAACGACGGAACCACTTACAACTACTATGTGGTGGCGTCCTATCCCGAAGGGGATTCCGATCCCACCGCCACCGCCTCCGCCACCCCCAATACGTATCCCCCCACCGCTCTGGCCGCCCTGCCCGGCAACACCGTGGTGGACCTCAGCTGGACCGCCGCTGAAGGACGCGGAGCCCGCTCCGCCTTCGCCGCCAACCCGGGCCGCGACATCAGCGGCTACCGCATCTACCGCGACGGCAGCCCCCTCACCACCGTGGCCGCCACCACCTTCCAGGATGCCGGCCTCACCAATGGCGTTACCTACAACTATTACGTTACCACCCTCTACAGCGGTCCCGCCGGGGAATCCGCCCCCTCGAACACCGTGAGCGCCACCCCCAACCTCATCTCCGAGGTGGTGCTGGGCGACGGGACCTCGAGCACCGGCATCAGCACGGCCTGCCCCATCAACATCACCTACAAGAGCCTCCACGGCCAGTCGGTCTATACCGCCGCCGAGCTGAACGCCCAGGGCGTTTCCGGACCCCTCTACATCACCGGCCTGGCCTTCTGGGTGAACACCCCGCCGGACTATGTCCTGCCGGATTTCCGCATCCGCCTCAAACACACCACCGACGCCAACGTGGCCAACTGGCAGGGCGCCACGGACATGGTGACCGTCTTCAGCGCGGACAACTACCTGCCCACCGCCGGAGGCTGGGACATGCTCACCTTCCAAACCCCCTTCCTCTGGAACGGCAGCCAGAACATCGTGGTGGACACCGCCTTCAACCTCACCGAGGAATGGACCCAGTCCGGCACGGTGCGCTACAGCTCCGTTGCCAGCGGCTACCGCTGCGCGAGGGATGACTACAGCGACCAGACCAACGTCTTCTCCGGCACCTACACCAGCCCCAACCGCCCCAACCTGAAGCTGGCCCTGCTTCCCTTCCAGACCGGCCCGGAGATCGCGGTGGACCCCCTCAGCCTGGACTTCGGCGAGGTGGAGCTGGGCTCCGGCAGCGTGCAGCAGTTCAGCATCACCAACAGCGGCGATGCCCTCCTCTCCGGCAGCATCACCGCCCCCACCGGCTACACGGTGGGCGAAGCGGCGGCGCGGAAGGCCTCCGGCGAAGCCAGGCCGGGCGGCCGGGAGCGGGAGGCGGCCCAGCGCAACACCCTGAACTTCTCCATCCCCGCCGGCACGGCCTCCGCCTTCACCCTCGCCTTCACACCCACCGCCGCGCAGGACTATCCCGGCAATCTGGTGATCAACAGCAACGCCTCCGGCGAGGCCAACCTCCAGATCCCCGTGAACGGCACCGGGATCAGCCTCAGCCTGGACACCCCCGCGCTGAGCATCAGCAGAATCGGCGGCAACGCCGTGCTCAGCTGGCCGCCGGTCTCCAACGCCACCGCCTACCAGGTCTGGAGCGCCTCCGACCCCTACGGCGCCTTCACCCTGCTCACCCCCACGGCCATCACCACGCCCGGCTACACCGACACCCGCGGCCTCTCCCGGGCCTTCTATAAAGTTGTGGCGCTGCGCGACTGAACCAGCAACTCCCAGCTTCCAGGGGCGGATCCTTCCGCCCCTTTTTTTCCGCCGCCCAAATCCCTAAACCACTGCCCTGAAAAAAAATCCTTGACAGACAAGGCTTTTGCCAATATCCGTCCCAAATACCCAACTGGCTCTGATGGAATGAGTTGGCTAACGGACCGGAGCTCCGGCCCGATGCCCCACGTGGTTCCCGTGTTCATCGATCCCAGTCTCCTTAACGATAGTGTGAATGACCGCCCCCCAAAACCGGGGGCGGTTATTTTTTTCTTGACATATCTTCTCTGTTTTCCACAACATCAACCGAATTTGTTTTTCCCTCTGGCGAGGTTCTTTGGCTTTACCCCGCTGGAACAGGGCAAAATGCCAAGAGGAGTAAAAAAAAGATGAAGAGTTTGAGTTTGGTGCTTGTTTTGGCCTTGGCAGCAATGGGCATAAACGCGGCTGTTTACACGATTGGAGCAGGAACTGACGGCTTTAACAAAGCCCCGGTCGACGGTAACTACGAATATGGCTGGAGCAAGATGATCTATACCGCTGCGGAGATCAGCTCCGCCGGTCTGGATAGTGCCTCATACATTGCCGGGATGGGCTTCCAGCTTTACAATCCAGTATCCAACTGCAGCTTTACCCAGCAGCGGATATTTCTGCGACACACCGATCTTTCCGCTTATACAGGAAACATTGGCCCTGATAGCACTGGGTTCAGCCTGGTCTATGCTGGAGAGGTATCTTTTCGGGATGGGGATTGGCAGCAACTGGCCTTCACAGCTCCTTTTCAGTGGAACGGCAGCCAAAATATCGAGGTTCTTTGGAAAAACCTTGGAGGAAGCGCACCGGTTACAGCTCCGAAATTCAGATATACATCGACAGGTTCGGTGCTTAAACTGGCCTTTGCCGGAGTTAACGGATCCTTTCCCACTCAGAGTGCAGTTCCAGATCAACGGCGTCCCAATCTGCAACTGATCACGCCCATGCCTCCTTCACCAACTGTGGCGGTTTATCCCAGCGATGGAGGCTATGCTCTGCCAGGTTCGTGGTTGCTTTGGAAGAGCGGAGGCGGCTGCCCTACCTCTTATAACGTTCATTTTGGTACCGTTGATCCGCCGCCCTCGGTGAGCTCAGGGCAAACCAGCGCCTGGTATCAGCCGGAACTGGCAGCCGGAGAGACTTACCATTGGCAGATAGTTCCCTCCAATCCCAGCGGCAGTCCCGCGAGCGTTCCGTTGTGGAGTTTCCAGGTGCCGGAGGATGGTCAGTTGGCCGAGAGTTTTGAGACCGGGCTTCCTGGGGAGTGGACCAATCCAGGTGGTTGGTACTTTCCTCCAGATCAGTTTTATCCTTATCACGGCAGCCATTGCGCGCAGGTTTCAGCCGGAACGGCGGGGAACCTGCTGGGCACGCCCCTGCTGCAACTGACCATCTGCTCCACTTTGGAGTTCATGGCTCTGAGCCCGTCTGCACAAGGCAGCGCGGGGTTCAGGATAAAAAGATCAACCGACGGCACCAACTGGATCGAGGTGGCAACCTTGCCGGCCATCAGCGCCGCCAACGTCTGGCAGCGCTATGAGGTGGACCTGGCTGGCCTGGCGGGGCAGAGCTGCCATCTGGGGATAGAGGCTTATAACGCCGGGGGAGCGAGCAATCCTTTTGTCTTTCTGGACCAGGTGGTGGGGCCGCGTCCCGTGGGGGTGTATCCATCGCCGGAAGTGAGCATCAGCCTCCAGGGGTCTGAAGTTCTGCTGAGTTGGGAGGTTTTGGCCGGGGCCACCGGCTATCGGGTCTTTGCCGCGGACAGCCCGGATTCCTTTGGGGATGAGCCGCTGGCGGAGCTTGGGGCTGGCGCAACGGAATACGCCGTTTTCGCCGGGTCGGGGCGGTTTTTCCGGGTGACGGCCCGCTATTGAGCGTGGCCCTGCGATTGATCCGGGGGCGGGGGCAGTCCGCGCGAAGCATTTGCGCTAAAGCGGCGGGGAGGCGAAATATTCCTTGACAGCCAGGCGGGCGGCAAAGACAAGGGGTGGGGACGCCAGGCCCGCGGCTGGGGGGTGGGTTCAGGCCTTGCGGCAGGTCCGGAGGCCGCCGGGCCGCCTGGTTTTCCCCAATTTTGGCAGAGGAGCGAAAGGATGAGATCCACGGTGACGTGTGTGGCGCTGTTGGCGGCGCTGAGCTTGGTTTGGGCGGATCCGGCCTGGCCGCGGGAGGCGGTGGCGCGCGAGGGGCAGAGCCTGCTTTACGAAGGGGCGTCGGGGCGGGAACCGGGCGGCGGCGTGGTTTTGGCCTGGGCGCAGTCCTGGCAGGGCGAGAATTGCCTGCTGGTGAACAAGCTGGGCTCCGGTGGAGCGGAACTCTGGCCGGAGCCGGTGCTGGTGAAGGGCGGGCAGGACATCAAGAGCGGGGTGAAGCTGGCCGGAACCGCCGACGGCGGCCATTTCCTGTCCTGGCTGGAGGACACCCATCCCGGCCGCCAGCGGCTGAGGGCGCAGAAGCTGGGCGCGGACGGCGCTTTGCTGTGGAACCAGGAGGGGGTTTTGGTCTGCGAGGCTTTTTACAGCACGCCCGAGTGGCTGGTGGCGCCCAATCCGGAGGGGGGAGCCTGCCTCTTCGTGAACGCCTATCCCGGCTACGGCAACACTTCCCAGGCCTTTGGCTGCAACCTGAACGCCCAGGGCAGCGACGTCTGGGGCGCGAACCCGCCCACCATCACGCACAACGGCTACACGGTGCTGAACTCCCTGCTGGCCACCCCCGGCCACAATGGCCTGCTGCTGCTTTACCGGATCCTGGAAGGCCAGGGCGTCACCAACGTTTTCCGGCATTACAGCCCGGAGGGCGTGAACGATTGGGAGCTTTACTGCCAGCCCCAGCCCGGGGAATTTGGCGAACACCAGCTGCTGCCAGCCGGGCCGGACAAGGTGCTGGACCTGGCCCTGGCGGCGGAGGCCGACACGCGGATAAACATCCGCGCCCTATCTCTGCACACGGGCCAGTGGATCCCTGAAGAAGCTTCCGCCCTGGTGGTCAATTCCCTGCCGGCGGCGTCAGATTCGCGCTTCCAGGCCCTGCTCCGTCCGGACACCGGCACCCTCGCGATCCTGAGCGCCACCCGGCAGAACGAGGTATCAGTCCTCCGCGAGTTTCTGCTGGACGAAGGGCTGGCTCCCACCCTCAACCGCCATATATTCAGCACAGCGGACGCAGTGGACGACCTGGGCCAAAGCGCCGACGAGAGGGGAACGCTCCACTGCGCCTGGACGGAACAGGCTGGCTACGGCAGCGCCAGAGTGCTGAAGGCGCAGCTGCTGAACCTCGCGAACGGAGCCCTGATCTGGCCGGTGGGCGGCCTCACCCTCAGTCCGGCGCTGGAGGAAAGGTCCGGGGCCGGGATCCTGGCCACTGAGGCAGGGCTGCTGGCCATTTTTGCCGAAACCGGGAGCGAGACCACCAGCCTGAAACGCAGAGCATTCAACCGGGCCGGGGAGCCGCTGCTCACGCCTCCGCAGGAAATCTGCGCCACCGTCTGGAACGGCCACGCCTGGCCCTCCAGCTGCCTGAAGGTGGGAAACCACAGCGTGATCATCCATTCCGACAGCCGGAGCAGCACGGATCAACGCTATTATTACCAGCAACTTGACGCTTTGGGCCAGTTGGAACTGGAGCCCGGAGGCAGGCTGATCTGCTCCGGCGACGCCATGACAACGTTCGTGGACGCGCGGCCCCTGGGAGACACCGGTTTCACTGTGATCTATAAAAATGACGGCCTGTATCTGCAAAACCATGACCTGTCCGGCCACGCCCTCTTCCCGGGCGGCGGCATCCTGCTGGGCTTCCCAGCCTCCAACCGGGCCAGAATGGCTGTGTGCGAGGGAGACATTTACGTTGTTTGGACAGAACAGGACAATGGCGTTTACCGCGTGAAAGGCCAGCGGATCAGCGGCGGAGAGCTGATGTGGGGAACGGCGGGAGTGGTTTTGGCGGACGATCTGAGCCAGGCCCCGCGCGACTTGGGAGCGCCGGAGGGAAGGTATTTCACCTGGGCGGTGCGGAGCCAGCCCGGAACTTATCAGATCCGGGGCAAAAGGCTGGACGCCAACGGCCTGGAGCTGCCCGGCTGGAGTTCCGGGAGCAATCTGATCTTCAGCACCAGCGAGCTGAACGATCTGCTGGTGGCGGACGTGGCCCTCAGCGGAGCGGACCTGCTGATCTTCGCGGGAAGCTTCGCGTTGGAAAACTTTTACGCCCAAAGGGTGAACAGCGGGGGAGAATTGCCCTGGGGCGAGGCCGGAAGGCTGATCCACGCGGCACCTCACATGTACATGGGCTGCCTGGCTGAGGCCAGCGGAGTTTCGGTGGGCTATGGTTTTTTCGCCAACGGCAACCGGGGCGCCTATCTGCAAACCGTGGACCCCGGCGGCAACCTGCTCTATCCAGAACCCGGACTGCTGCTGGATGGCAACAACCTGCTGGCAGCGGGCTCCATGGACCTGGGCAGATTCGCGGACGGCGGGCTGCTGGTGGCCTGGAGCGGCAATTACAACCCGGATAACGACGACAACCTGGACCTCTGGTACCGCCGGCTGGAGCCCGGAGAACAGACCGGAGGCAAGCCGCTGCTGCTGGCGGGCGGGCCTTTCCGCCAGAACGCCCCCCTGATCGCCGGCTCCGGAGAAAACGACCTGACCCTCTGCTGGGCGGACGCCCGGGCCGGAGGCTCCTCGGTCCAGCCTCTCTGGGGAATCTACGCGCAGCAGTTTTCCGGCGGCGGCTCACCCACTCCACCGGAGCCGGATCTTCCCGGAGCGCTTGTGGTTAAGGCATGTTATCCCAACCCCTTCAGCCGGTCGGTTCAAATCAGCTGGTCCCAGCCCCGGAACCTGCCCGCCCACTGCTCCGTCTATAATATCCGCGGGCAACTCCTGAAACGCTTTCCCGCCGCGGAAGCCCGGGCCGGGGAACATCAGCTGGTCTGGAATGGTGACGATGACCAGGGGCGGGATGTGGGCTCCGGCATCCATCTCATCCGGCTGCAGTGCGGCAGCGAGATCCGGACGCGGAAGGTGCTGAGGCTGTAGGCCCCGGCCGCGGCAAGGCCGGGGGGAACCCCGGGGGAATGGGAATGCCGCAAAGAATAGGTCGCGGAAAAACGCGGAAACAGGGAAAACGGGATCAGAAAAAAGCAGGGGAATGGGAATGACGTGGGAATAGGTCACGGAAAAACGCGGAAACAGGGAAAACGGGTTCAGAAAAAAGAAGAAGAATGGGAGTGACGCTGAAGTCGGGCGGCGGGGGAGCAGCGGCTGCGGCAAGGCCGGGCATGCGCATTTCACACGGATTTACGTCTTCACGGATCCAAACATCCATCACCCAGCTTGAAAGCACGTCATTCCGGACGCAGGTGCTTCAGCGCCGGAGTTCCGGAATCCAGGTTTGGCGGGAATAGCCAGTCCCGGTCCCAGGTCAAGGCGGGGTCGATACAGACGCAGTCTGCATCGACACCCTCTGAGGGCATTACCCGGAAGGGCTGGATTCCGGGACCCCGCGTGCTGGCGCACGCTTCCCCGGAATGACAGAGCGGCTGAGTTTTCAGGGCAAGAGCGAAGGAACGGGATCCTGCTGGAGTCGATGCTCGCTGGCTCGCTCGACTCCAGCTTCACGACTCCAGCTTCACGACTCCAGCTTCACGACTCCAGCTTCACGACTTCGGCTTCAATCCTTGAAATAGGTGACGGTCTGGTCCAGCGGCAGGCGGTCCCGGCTGTTGGCAAAGTAACTGAGGGCCTTGGAGTAGATGGTTTTGCCTTCCGCGGGGTAACCCAGGGGCAGCAGGGCCACCACGCGCCATTTGGGCGGCAGCCGGAGGTATTTTTTCACCGCCGGCTCGCTGAAGGCGGCCAGCCAGCAGCTGCCCACGCCCCGGTTCCAGGCGGCCAACACCATCTGCTGCAAAGAGATGGCGGTGTCCACCAGATAGTAGTCCTGCCGGTTGACGCGCAGGTTTTTGCTGGAATCGGCGCAGGCCGCGATCAGGCAGGGCGCGTTGCGGATGAAGAGGTTCGAAAGCCCGATCAGGCCGCAGTTGAGGGCCAGTTTTTTCACCTGGGCGTTGTCGCGGAGGACCACATAACGCCAGGGCTGGCGGTTTTGGGCCGAGGGGGCGAGGCGTCCGGCCTGCAGGATCTCCCGCAAAATCTCATCCGGGATGGGATCGGGCAGGAAATCCCGCACGCTGTGGCGGCTGGCGAGCAATTCGGGCAGTTCCATCAGTTCTCCAAATCCTGGGGACGGTTAACGTTGCGCAGTATCTCCGGATCGTCCACCGGGACGTCGATCACGCTGCAGGCCCGGGAGCGGATGATGCCGGCCAGGCCTTGGCCAGCGTCGTCGGCAGCGAGGTCCAGCCAGGCCGGAATGATCACCGGATGCCCTGGCCTGCCCTGGCATGAGGGGCGGTAAACCGCGTCCGGATATGAATTCCAGGCCGCGCAAAGGGCTTGCACGGTTTCCGGCTTCACGCAGGGATGGTCCACCGGAAAGATGAGATAGCCTTTCACCCCGGGCGAGGCCAGTTCGCCAACGGCGTGGCGCAGCGTGGCCAGCATGTCCGGAGTGTTCAGGCCCTGGGCCACATACACATCCGAAACGCCCGCCGCGGCCAGCGTGGCGCGCACGCGGTCCAAAAAAGTGGAGTTGTCCAGGCCGGCCTCAGCTTTGGGGCCGCCAAAACGCTCACCTTTGCCGGCGGCGGGGATGATGGCCACGAGGTCAGGGCAGGGCATTGAACTCCTCGATGGCCTGGTCGAGCTCGTCGAGGTTGTCCTCAAAGGTCTCGGTCCAGTAGGCCGGATCGTCCCACTGGCGCAGGATCTCCTCGTAGGTTTTGCCCTGCTGCTCCACCCAGGTGTAATACTTGAGGTTGTGGACGCGCTTCTTTTCGGTGAAGGTGAGTTCCAGGAAGTTGTCGGTCTGCTGGCAGTTGAGGGCGGCCTCGCGGTCCAGCGCGGCCTGCAGCGGGGTGTAGGCGCCCTTGAGGGCTTGCTGCTCCACGATCCTGGACTGGTAGAGCTCGGCGGAGTCCGTGAAGACGGTGAAAATGATGTCATCCCCGGTGTACTCGAAGTATTTGGCGTGTTTGATGCAGGCCAGCAGGTTGCCGATGGAGGAAATGCCCAGCAGGGGCAGGTTTTTCACCACGTTCTCAGGCACGCCTTCGCGGACGAGGAACTCATGTCCGGCGGGTTCGTTGAAGAGGCGCAGCAGCCGCATACAGTCTTCATCGCGGATGGCGGCAACGGCGTCGGTGTTGCGCACGTTGTGCACCCAGGGCACATGTTTGTCGCCGATGCCTTCGATGCGGTGCCCGCCAAAGCCGTTGTTGAGCAGGGTGGGGCATTCCAGGGCCTCGGCGGCGGTGGTTTTCATGAGGGGGAAGCGCTTTTTGAGGAAATCCCCGGCGGCGATGGTGCCGGCGCTTCCGGTGGCGCTGATATAGGCGCTGAAGCGGTTTGAGGGTGTTTTCACCAGGTCCCAGACCTCGCTGAGGGCGTCGCCGGTAACGTGGTAGTGCCAGAAGGGATTGCCGAATTCGTCGAACTGGTTGAGGATGAAGTTGTGGGGATCGGCGCGCAGTTCGTGGCATTTGTCGAAGATCTCCTTCACGTTGGATTCGCAGCCCGGGGTGGCGATCACCTCAGCGCCGATCTCGCGCAGCCAGGTGAAGCGTTCCTGGCTCATCTCCTCGGGCAGGATGGCCACCGCGGGACAGGCCAGCAGGGCGCAGTCGAAGGCGCCGCCGCGGCAGTAGTTGCCGGTGGAGGGCCAGACGGCCTTGTCGAACTCGGGATCGAACTCGCCGCTGGCCAGGCGCGGGGCCATGCAACCGTAGGCGGCGCCGACCTTGTGGGCTCCGGTGGGGAAATATTTTCCCACCAGGCCGATGATCCGGGCCGGGACGCCGGTGACGGAGGAAGGCAGCTCAAAATAGTCCGGTGGGCCAAAGAGGCCGGTCTCGATGTCGTTTTTCCAGGTGATGCGGAAGAGATTGAGGGGGTCGATGTCCCAGAGGCCGATGGGCTGCAGCCTTTGCTTGATGGCGTCCGGGATGGTCTCGGGGAACATCTGCTGGCGGATGGTGGGCAGGATGATGCCGCGCTCTTTGCAGCGGCGGGCGTTCTTTTTGATCACTTCGGGGTTTTTGTGGGTTATCAGCTTGGGCATTTATACTCCTATTATTTTTTTCAACACAGAGAAAAGCAGAGTTTGGCAGAGAAAAGCAGAGATCATGGCAATCAAGCGATCCTGTCAGTTTGTGTCTTGCTCATCTTGTTTAGGTTCTGAGCATATCGTCAAGTTTTTTCAGCACAGAGAAAAGCAGAGTTTGGCAGAGAAAAGCAGAGATCATGGCAATCAAGCGATCCTGTCAGTTTGTGCCTTGCTCATCTTGTTTAGGTTCTGAGCATGTCGTCAAGTTTTTTCAACACAGAGAAAAGCAGAGTTCTAAAGAACATTTTTTTAAAGCTGCGGCTTGGATTGCATCAGCAAACTCTGGTCATGCTCGGTTAGTTTACCGTGATTCAATCTCATCCTGATGATCCCCTCTTTAAGCAGGCTGACATTAAAGTTGATCAACAAGCCAAGCTCAATATTGCTCAAAGCCATGTAGGACATCAGCTGAGCCTCGTATATGGGCAACATTTCCCTGACAGATTTCAGCTCCAGAATTACAGAATCTTCAACTACATAGTCAGCCCTTAACTTGGTGCTGAACACTTCTCCCTTGTACATCAAGGGAACGAATACCTCTCTTTTGAAATTGATGTTACGCAAACTGAACTCACGGGAAAGGCAATCGGAATAGATGGATTCGAGCAATCCCGGACCCAAAAACTTATGTACTTCGATACAAGCGCCGATTATTTTCCAGCTCAGTTTGTTCAATTCATCTTCTGTAAATGCTTTCATGCTCTGCTTCTCTCTGTCCATCTCTGCTTTTCTCTGTGCTAAAGAAAAGATTCCAGTTTCGCAGCGAGTTCGCGCACCTTGGCCGTGAAGATCATGGCCGCGATCACGAAGGGTTTGTACCCCGCTTCCTGATAGGTGTGCAGGCGATAACGTTCGAAGACGGACCCGGCCACCTCGCCCCGGGCGCAGCTGACGCCGGAGATGTCGGCTGGGAGGCAGTGTTCGTAGAGGGCGTTGCCGCCTTTGGTGAGCTTCATCCGCGCTTCCGTGCACTCCCAGTCCGCGTGGCGGGCGTTTTCGGCCAGGCAGTGCCGCTCCAGGGCCTTCAGACCTTCACGGTCGCTTTGTTTGAGCAATCTGGTGCGCTCTTGCATCACGGTCATCGGCGCCCAGGATTTGGGATAGACCACATCGGCGTCCTTAAAGGCGTCGTCCATGTTGTGCGTGATGCGGAACGAGCCGCCGCTTTCCCTGGCGAACCGGCTCGCGGAATCCACCGTTTCCGGCAGCAGGCCGTAGCCTTCGGGATGGGCCAGAACCACGTCCATGCCGAAGCGGCCCATGAGGTTGATCACGCCCTGCGGCACGGAGAGCGGTTTGCCGTAGGAAGGAGAATAGGCCCAGCTCATGGCGAGTTTTTTGCCTTTCAGATTTTCGAGGCCGCCGAAATAGTCCTTCAGCTTGAGCAGGTCGGCCAGGCTCTGGGTGGGATGGTCGAGGTCGCACTGCAGATTCACGAGGGTGGGGCGCTGGGCCAGAACGCCCTGTGTAAAGGACTCTGTGACCGCGTCCGCCACCTCCAGCATGTAGGAATGGCCCTCGCCGGGGTACATGTCGTCGCGGATGCCGATCACTTCGGTGAGAAAGGAGATCATGGCGGCGGTTTCGCGCACCGTTTCGCCGTGGGCGATCTGGGATTTCACCTCGTCGAGCTCGGACAGCGCCAGGCCCAGGCCGTTCACAGCGGAGGCAAAGCTGAAGCGGGTGCGGGTGCTGTTGTCGCGGAAAATGGAGATGGCCAGGCCGTAATCGAAGATGCGCCAGGGCTTCTTCTCTTTATGCAGCAGCTGGAGGATCTCCGCCACCAGCATCACGGCTTGGAGGTCGTCCCGGCTGTGTTCCCAGGTGAGCAGGAAATCTTTGCCGTAGCGGTCTGGGCGCAGGCTCTCCAGTTCCCGCAGGCGGTTCTTGATGGCTTCGATGTTGTTCATGATTGCCTCTTATGCGTTTATCAAGATGGTTTGGTCATGCTTTGGGCGGCCAGCAGCACGGCGTCGATGATCTGCTGATAGCCGGTGCAGCGGCAAAGGTTGCCTTTGAGGGCCTGGCGCGCCTCGGCCCGCGTGGGATGGGGGTTTTTGGCCAGCAGGGCATAGGTGGCGAGAACCATGCCCGGCGTGCAAAAGCCGCACTGGATGGCGCCGGCGTCGAGAAAGGCCTGTTGGATGGGGTGCAGTCCGCCGTCCGGGGCCCGAACTCCTTCGATGGTGAGGATATCCGCGCCTTCCACGTCCTTCAGTTTCAGCCGGCAGGAACGCTTCGGCTCGCCGTTCACCAGCACGGTGCAGGAGCCGCAGACGCCGATGTCGCAGCCAATCTTGGTGCCGGTGAGGTCCAGGTCCTCACGCAGCCAGGCGGAGAGCTTCCGGTCGGGGTCGTAATCCAGATATTCAGTCCCGTTTACCCTGATCATGGTTTCATCCTTATGGGAAGATGGTTAAACCTTTGTCCGGTTGCCCGATAGACAGCATTGGCGATGGCCGGTGCCAGCAGTTCGTTGGTGGGCTCGCCGATGCCCTTGGCGCCGGAAGGTGAGGTGGGGTCGGGGTTTTCCACGATGATGGCGGTCATCTCCGGCAGGTCGGTGCTCCGCACCAGGCGGTAGTTGTGCAGGTTGGTGGGTTTGGGAGTGCCGTTTTCGCAGGCGCAGTCCTCGAACAGCGCGTAGCCTGTGGCCATGGCCAGGCCGCCGTAGAACTGGCCTTTCACCAGGGCGGGATTGACAGCCTTGCCCACATCGTGGGCGGCCACGATGTTTAAAAGCGTGACTGCTTTGGTGGCTGGGTCCACTTTCAGTTCCACCGCTTGGCAGCCATAAACCCATGTGAAATAAGCGTTACCCTGCCCGGTATCTTCATCCCAGCTTACCCGCGGGGCTTGGAACACGCCAAAGGCATGGGGATAGATCTGATGGTTGTAGCAAAGCCGGATCGCCTCGTTCCAGGGGATCAAAACCTGCCCGGCGGCATTCACCAGGTTCTGTTCACTGAAACCGGCAACGTCCAGTCCCCGCAGGTCCCGCATGGCCTCGATAATGATGTCTTTGAGTATCTTGCAGGCGTTGACCGTGGCTCCACCGCCCATGATGGTACCGCGCGAAGCGACGGTGGTGCCGCCGTCCGGGATGTTGGCCGTGGAGGGCATCCGGTAGCGGATCCGCTCCACAGGCAAACCCAACTGTTCGGAGGCCAGCAGGATCATGGCGGATTCGGAGCCCTGGCCGTTTTCGTGAATGCCGGTCTCGATCAGCACCGAGCCGTCCGGCTGCACGTTGATGATGGCGGAATTGACGTCCGTGCCTTCCGCTCCGAGGCTCATGCCGCGATAGCTGAGGGCGAGGCCGATGCCGTACCATTCATCTTTATCAGGATCACCGAAGGAGCAGGTTTTGCGTTTGTGCTCATAATCGATCTCTTTCAAGACGGCGTCCATAACCTGCCGCAGCGAAACCACATGGGTGTCCAGCACCTGGCCGGTGACGGTGGTGGAACCCTGTTTAACCATATTACGGCGGCGGAATTCCAGCTCGTCGAGGCCGCACTTATCAGCCGCTATCTCCACCAGTTGTTCGATGGCAAAATTCACCTGCGGCGAGCCGAAACCGCGCATGGCGCCGCTGAAAACGTTGTTGGTATAGACCCCGAAGACGTCGCAGTGAACGTTTGGAACTTCGTAACAGCCGCAGCATTGCACCGTGGAACGCCATGTCACCCAAGGGGTTACGCTGCAATAAGCGCCGCCGTCAGCCACCATCCTCACCTTGACGGAACGGATCAATCCATCACGGCTTAAGCCCATGCGGTACTGCAGCTTGTAGGGATGGCGCTTGTAGCTTTCGCGCAGGCTCCCTTCGCGGCTGAGGGTGAGCTTCACCGGACGCCGCAGCAGCCAGGCGCAGAGCGCGGCCCGGGCGCAGGTGAGCGCCGCGGTGTCGTCCTTGCCGCCAAAACCGCCGCCCATGGGAATGGTGCGCACCTCCACATCCTTGAGTTCCAGGCCCAAAGTGGAGGCCACGAAACGCCGGGTGGAAAAGGGATGCTGCATACTGCCGAAAACTTCCATCACGCCGTCCGGCCGCAGCTGGCAGAGCGCGGTTTCCGGCTCCAGATAGGCGTGCTCGATCCTCTGAGTGGAGAATTCCTCTTCGATGACAAAATCCGCTTCCTGTTCAGCGCTGGCCACGTCTCCGCGCCGCACCCGGTGGTGGTTGGCGATGTTGGAGCCGTGGAAGGGATGCAGGATCTCCGCCTCCGGTCTCAGCGCGGCTTCGGGATCCAGGATCGGGGTCCGGGGCTCCAGATCCACCTTCACAAAAGGAATGGCGGCCATCGCCTGGGCGCGGGTGGCGGCCACGATCAGGGCCAGCACGTCACCGGTGGAATTGATGTCCTCGCCGGCGAGGGTGGGATAGTCTTTGATGATCTGGCCAAAGCGTTGGTTGCCGGGGATGTCTTGGGCGGTAAAAACCGCCACCACACCCGGCTGTTTCAGGGCTTCAGCGGCATCGATGGAGAGCAGCCTGGCCCGCGGCAGTTCGCTGTAAATCGGCACCGCGTGCAGCAGTCCCGGCAGTTTAAGGTCATCGGTATAGCGCGCCCGGCCGGTCACTTTGGCTTGGGCGTCGTTGCGCCAGGCTGGTTCATTCATGGTCTGTCCTTCCCAAAAGTTGTTCCAAGCTGTATGTTGCTGGATTGATATAACCCATAAGTTCTGCCGGACGCCGGCAGCAGAGATCCAGCAAGGCGTCCAGTCCGATCAAATCCTGCTCCACCAAGAGGTCAAACGTTGACGGGAACAGGCTGGCCAGCCCCGGAAGGCCCATCGGCACCATTGCCGGAGTGTCTTGATAGCGGTCTTTGTCGGCCGGTCTGAAGGGGCAGTGGTCGCTGGCGATGAGATCGAAGAATCCGTCCTGCAGCAGTTCCACCAGCAGGCCGCGGCTGTCCTCGGAACGCAGTGGCGGCGTGCAGAGCCAGCGGTGCCCGTCTGGTTCCTTCAGCTTGTCCGCGTTGTAAAGCAGATAATGCGGCGCGGTTTCACAGGTGATGCGGGGATTGTGCCGTTTGGCCGCGGCGATCAGCAGGGCCGCCCCGGGGGTGGAAACGTGGACTATGTGCACGGGATGAACGTGTTTCACGGCCAGGTCCAGCACCCGTTCCACGGCGATGTACTCAGCCAGTTCGGGACGCCGCAGCGTGTGGTCCCAAGCCGTTTTGAAAGGATGGGCGGCACTGGTTTGGGCGATCACGGCATCGTCCTCGCAGTGGACCAGGACGCGGGCCTTCAACTGGCCCAGGTCTTCCATCCAGCGGCCTATTTCCTGGCAGGACTTGTAGATGCCCGCCTGCTTGTAGGTGGTGTAAAACTTGAGGTCGCAGCCTTCCCGCAGCAAAGGCTCCACCTCCTTCAGTTCAGCTGCCACCGGGGTGAGATGCCACTGCACATGGCCTTCAAAGTGTTGCGCGGCATCGGCTTGCATGCGCCGGAGTTTGTCCGTGAGGGGAATACCCGGCTCTTCGGTGACGAAGGCGCCGATGGCGGCCACTCCGGTTTTTTTGGCCAGGCGGTCCAAGGCGGCGAAATCGTCGCGCAGATCGAGGCCGCCGATCTTTTCGCCCACGTGGACGTGGAAGTCGCAGATCCCGGGATAAAGCTCAGCTGACGGCATTGATATCCTTCAAACCGTGTCCGGTGATCAGCAGTACCACCCTGTCGCCAGGCGCGATCCAGCCCTGGCCGAGGGCGCCCTGCAATCCGGCCAGCACCGCCGCGGAGGAGGGTTCAGCGAAGATCCCGGCCTGCCGGGCCAGTTCTATCTGGGCTTGCAGGATCTGGCCGTCACTCACGCGGATGGCCTTGCCGCGGGTTTCATTGAGAGCACGGACGGCCCAATTCGCGTTCGAGGGTGTCTTCACTGAGATCGAATCCGCCATGGTGAAGGGATTGGCCGCATCTCGGTAACTTCCACTCTCCCAATAGGATGTGATGGCGTCGGAACTGGCGGCCTGCACCGCCAGCAGCCGGGGCAGGCTGTCCGTGAGGCCGGCCCTCCGCAGATCTACCCAGGCTTTGTGGATCCCGGCCAGGATCACGCCGTCGCCGACGGGGACCACGATCCAGTTCGGAACCGCGCCCAGTTGGAGGAAGATCTCCAGTCCGGCACTCTTCTTTCCCTCGATGGTGAGCGGATTGTAGGCCGTGTTGCGGTTGAGGCAGGCATGGCAGGCTGAATACTCCAGGGCCGCGGCGAAGGCGGCGTCGTAAGTGCCTGCCACGCTGTGCAGTTCGGCTCCGTGAACCCGGATCTGGGCCAGTTTGGCGGCCGGGGCGTTTGCCGGAACGAAGATCACGGCCTGTTTGCCCGCCGCCGCGCAGAGGCAGGCCAGCGAGGAAGCGGCGTTGCCGGTGGAGGCGCAGACCAGTTCATTCATCCCCAGGCGGATGGCGTCCGCCACCACCAGTTCGGAGGCGCGGTCTTTGAAGGAGCCGCTGGGGTTGAGGCTGTCGTTCTTGATGTAAAGCTCTGGCAGATTAAGGCTTGTGGCCAAACGTTCGGGCCGGAACAGCGGTGTGTTGCCCACCGGCAGGGGTGGATAATACCCGGGAGGGAGCACACTGAACAGCTGCGGGTCCGGCTGGGCCAGCCAGGCTTCTCGCAGCGCGGGATAGTCGAAAATCGCCTCCAGCACTCCCGGCAGCGGAATTCCCGGCGCGTAGTCCCTGGCGCAGTCCGGACAGAGGTAGCGGACCTCGTCGAGGGCGAATTCCCGCCCGCAATCAGTGCAGCGCCAGTGGCTGAAATGGCTCATTGGTTGAGTTGGTGCACCAGGGCGGCGTAAAAGGCCGCGGCTTTGGTGAGATGCTCGATGGGGGTGGCTTCGTTGGGCGCGTGGGCGTAGATTTCGTTGCCCGGACCCAGTCCGAGGCAGGGAATGCCGTGCAGTCCGGCGATGGCCACGCCGTTGGTGGAAAAGGTCCATTTATCCACTTTGGGAGCGCGTCCGAGGGTCTTGGCGTAAGCCTCCTCCGCGGCTTGCAGCCAGGGCGATTCCGGCGGCGTGACCCAGGTGGGGAAATACTTTTCGGTGGGATAAACCAGACCGGTGAAGGCGGCTTCGTTGTAAGTGAGCACCTCGATCTCGGCGTCCGCGACCCCGGCCAGATCGCAGGCTTCGCGCACCTCGGCGATCGCGCTGTCCTTGGTTTCGCCCCAGGTGAGGCGGCGGTCCAGATGGACGCGGGCGCTGTCCGGCACCGCGCATTGCGAGGGCCCGGTGAAGTAAACTTCTGTAACGCAGATGCTTCCCTTGCCCAAAAACTCGTCGAAACGCAGCCGTTCGTGCAGCTTCTCGATCTCCAGGGCCACGCGGCTGATCTTGTAGATGGCGTTGTCGCCCCGTTCCGGCGCGGAACCGTGGCAGGAAAGGCCTGGCACGCGCACCTGCATTTCCATGCGCCCGCGGTGTCCGCGATAGATGTTCATATTGGTGGGTTCCGTGATCACAACCAGTTCCGGCACGATCTTGTCCTCGCGGATGATGTATTGCCAGCACAGGCCGTCGCAGTCTTCCTCCATCACGGTGCCGGTGAACCAGATGCTGAATTTCTCGTTCAGGCCCAAATCCTTGATGATCCTGGCGGCGGTGAGCATCGAAGCCATGCCGCCTTCCTGGTCCACGGAGCCGCGGCCCCAGACCTGGCCGTCTTTCACGTGGGCGTCGAAGGGATCAAAATCCCAAAGCTTTAGGTCGCCAGGATAGACGGTGTCGATGTGGGCGTCGAAGGCCAACACCCTGTCGCCGTCGCCGATGCGGCCCAGCACGTTACCCAGGGGGTCGATGAATGCCTCGTCAAAACCGGCTGCTTGCATTTCACCCAAAATATATTCCACCACTTCCTTTTCCTTGGTGGAAAAAGCCGGAATGCGCACCATGTCCAGCAGGTAGCGCACGCTTTCGGATTCGTAAGCCTTGGCCTGGCTTAAGATCTTGTCATACATTGTTTAATCTCCTTGTGATCATGGCTTGGTTGGCTTTGATCCCAGGGTGCAGCGCAGCGGAACCCTGGGTCCAGGGATACACGCGTAACAAACAACCCCGCAGGGGTGACACATTTGAAACCATGGCACCGGTCGAGGTCCATCCCGCAGGGATGAAACATCTTAGCCCAGGGTGCAGCGCAGCGGAACCATGGGTCATAGGTTCACGCCTGTGATATTTAACCCCGCAGGGGTGATACGAATCATTCATCCTGAAACCAATCCTCACCGATATCTGCTTGTCCAAGCTTCGCAAAATATGTCTTCATCTCAGACTCGAAGGTACACGTCTTGTGATGCTCTTTCTGATTTTCAATATACTTTTTCACAAAGGGGATATTGGTATGGCTCACACTGAAGGCGGCGTATCCTTCCTGCCACTGCATTCTGCCTTTGCCTTGCGCGTTGAACCACTTGGAGGAATTGCTTTTAATGGTCCTCACAAAGTCCGCGATGGACATATCGCGCGGCAGATAACAGAGAATATGGATATGGTCCTCGGTGCCGTTGATGGCCACAGAATGGCCGTTCTGATTGGTTATGATGCCGTTTATGTAGGGATGGAAAGAATCGTTCAAATACCTCCCATGCCTCTTCAGACCGAAGATTATGTGCACTGACAGTTGACATAATGAGTGTGCCATGTTAGTTCAAGGTGTCGCCCCTGCGGGGCTTTTTTTCTTCTTCATCGCCTTGTGATCCCAGGGTTTCGCTGCGCTGCACCCTGGGCTAAATTGTACCGCCCCTGCGGGGCTTTTGTCTTTCTTCATTGTCATATGATCCCATTTATCCCAGGGTTTCGCTGCGCTGCACCCTGGGCTAAATTGTATCGCCCCTGCAGGGCTTTTGTCTTTCTTCATTGTCATATGATCCCATTTATCCCAGGGTTTCGCTGCGCTGCACCCTGGGCTAAATTGTACCGCCCCTGCGGGGCTGCTTTTTCCTGTTCTCATCATTACATATCCCCGATCATCGGAGGCCCATCCCGCAGGGATGGAACAACTTAGCCCAGAGTGGAGCGCAGCGGAACCCTGGGTCCAAGGATACAAACGAAACCTAAAACCCCGTAGGGGTGACACATTTGAATTCATGGAATCAATCGAGGCCCATCCCGCAGGGATGAAACATCCTGGTCCAGGGTGCAGCGCAGCGGAACCATGGGTCAAAGGATCCTTCCCAAAACCTGTAAACCCGCAGGGGTGACACATCTTAAAACCTATCCCAGAGGGCAGTTGCCAGTTCGCGGGACTTGGCCCGGACCTCTGTTTCATCCACGCCCAAGGTCAGTTGGCCGTTCCACATCAGCGTTTGGCCGGCGCAGATGGTGGTATCCACCCGGGCTTGGGAAATGCCGTAGATCAGGTGTCCGATCCAGGTTTCCGCGTTCAGCGGGGTGTGCGGTTCGTAATCCACCCAGATGAGGTCGGCGGGGCTGCCGTCGGCGATCACGCCGTGGCCTGGCCCCCAGTATTTCTGCGCGATGAGGGGGTTGTTGAAAAGCAGGGTGGAGGCGATCTCCATGAAACCCGCGCCGGGGTTTTGCTGTCTCAGATGCTGGGCCCAGAGTCCCACCCGCAGTTCCTCCAGCATGTTCACCGTCATGGCGTCCGTGCCCAGGCCAACCGTGATGCCGAGTTCCGCCATTTTGCAAACGTCAGCGATGCCCACGGCGTTGTTCAGGTTGGATTGCGGGTTGGTGACGATCGCGGCGCCGGCATCCGCCACCAGCATCATTTCGCGGGCGTTCAGATGCACCCCGTGCGCCAGGATGCTGTCTTCATTCACCAGTCCGAAGTCGCAAAGCCGCTCCACCACGCGTTTGCCGTGGTGCCGGATGTTGTAAAGTTCGTCGGATTCAGCTTCCGCGGCGTGGATGTGGGTGCCGCAGCCGAGTTTTTGCACCCAGTCGGCGATCTGGCCCAAGGTCTTGTCGCTGAGCGTGAAAGCCGCGTGCATGCCGAAGAGGCCCTTAAGGCCGGGCTCCGGATCGGCCTGCATGCGCATCAGCCAATCCACGTTTTCCTGGATCCCCTTTTGGCAAATGGCCTCGCCGTCGCGATCCGAAACTTCATAACAGAGTGAGCCGCGAATCCCCGCTTCTTTAAGCGCTTTGGCGATCAGGGCCAGGGAACCCGGCACGGTGTGGGGGCTGGCGTGATGGTCGATCACGGTGGTGCAGCCATGCCGGATGGCGGAAAGGGCCGAAACCAGCGCGCTGATGTAAATGTCTTCCGCCAGCAGCTTTTTGTCCAGCCGCCACCAGAGATTGGCCAGCACGGCATTGAAATCCTTGGCCGGCGCGGCTTTGCCCAGTCCCGTCACCAACGTGCTGTAAAAATGGTGGTGCGCGTTGATCAGCCCGGGCATCACGATCTTGCCGCTGGCGTCCACGCGCTCGCAGTGCAGCAGGGAAAGTTCAGCGTCGGGAGCCACGCGGATGATCCTGCCATCCTGCACCAGAATGGCCTCGTCGTGCAGAACGGGCCGCTCGGGAGCAAAAGTGAGAATGGTCCCGCCTGTGATGATGTATGGTTTCATCGGCTTCAACCTCTTGAAATTTAATGTAACAAACAATGAAATAAAGGCCGCCGGTTTCTGTCAATCAGAAATCTCCAGAGGTGGCCAGCCCCGCATTTCCAGAACCCGGCCAGACCCAGGAAAACCCCAAGGTGAACAAAACTGCGGGACAGAGCTTCAGAGGCTGACGCAACCCGTATCTCGGCCGGTCGCGCGCGGAAGCCGCGGACCCCAGGGCGGAAACGCTTGCGGATTTCGACCTTGACAGCCTGTCCTCATCCAACCCACGTTCCAGATATACAGCTTGTTCCTGATCGATGAACATCACAGGCGGCATCCGGGATGGATCAGGTTTCCGCGTTGACCAAACTCCATCTTCCGTTACTCCGCGCCCCGGTTGTTTTCATTGGCTTTAGGTAATATATCCGGTATTTTTGTGACAGATACCAGGTATAAACACGTTCGGCTCCCAATATCAATACGGTATCAATACGGAATCAATACGGATGAAATCCGTATTGATTCCGTATTGATACCGTATTGATATTGGGAGGGTTGTCTCGTCCTAAAAAAGTTGACACATCCATCAACTTAAAGGAGTGAGAAAAATGGAAGACAAGAAACCCGTAAATCGTTACAGCATGGCTTTCAAATTGCGTGTTGTGGATGATGTCGAAAGTGGT
>Ga0265295_1000426_pt1 | contig 85466 bp, 81 predicted proteins | sample Munlansysbiofilm_FD_192503 | JGI IMG/M metagenome (GOLD analysis project Ga0265295, IMG submission 192503) | Leachate microbial communities from a municipal landfill in Southern Ontario, Canada - Methane capture system biofilm | ecosystem: Engineered > Solid waste > Landfill > Unclassified ... | reverse complement strand
GCGCCTCGGAAGATGAAAACCGGCAACGCATCATGACAAACAAACGGCCAAGGGCTCACTGTCAAAGAGCTATCAAAGGGCAAATAAACAACCCTTGTCTCGTATTTTCCTGTTTTTCAACAGCCTGTTAGAGGTGGCTGCTGTTCGCTTGGCTCAACATAACCGGGATGCCTTTTATGTTCCCACGAGGGCGTAATCCCGGGGGGTTTGACAAAACAGTGGAATCATCCTATCTGTATGTCTGTAGAAGTTTCTTTCCTGCACTTTCCCATAACCAACAAGTATCGGAGAATACTATGACCACACAGGCAACAGCTATGGTTTTGGCCTCTTTCGTCGCTGATAGTCTGGCTCTGGGCGCTCATTGGATTTATGAGACCGATGTCATTGATCAACGGATCGGGCGAGTGGAAAGCCTGCTTGCCCCTCTTTCTGATTCATTTCATGCCGGTAAAAAAAGAGGGCAATTTACACACTATGGCGACCAGACCATGGTTCTCCTGGAGTCGTTGGCACGTAAGGGTGTGTTTTCGCTGGCTGATTTTGCGTCTTCCTGGAAGAGTCTTTTTTTCGAATACCAGGGATATATTGACAGGGCAACCTCCACCACCCTGGAAAATATGAATCGTAACCTACCACTGGATCATTGCGGTTCCTCTTCTTCCGACCTGGGGGGTGCAGCCCGCATCGCACCGCTGGTATACCGATATCAGCACGACAAAAAGGCCCTGCTTGCGGCTGTGCAGGAACAAACAAAACTTACCCACAACAACCCCGCGACATTGGCCGGTGCAGATTTCATTGCTAAAACAGCATGGGGGGTATTGCAGGGCAGTGAACCGGCAGAAGCCATGGAGCAGGCCCTGGACCAGGGGGTTGCAGATATCGACCTCGACAACCGTATCCGTGGAGGATTGGATTCAGGGGAAAAGGACACCCGTACAGTTATCAAACAATTTGGTCAGGTGTGCGGTATTGCAGCAGCTTTACCCGGCGCGATTCACCTTATTCTCACCTACAGCAATGACCTCAGGGCCGCACTGATAGAAAACGTGATGGCCGGTGGCGATTCTGCTGCGCGAGGACTGGTGGTCGGCATGGTTCTTGGTGCATATCTCGGAGAAAAAGCAATTCCCGAGCAGTGGTTGATGGATATGGAAAAAACAGATGCGATAAGGGAGCTCATGACGACCATTGATACGGCTGCGTAAGTTCCGCATGTCTGTCATGATCAGTACTTTTTTGGGAGGTCTGGCACCACAATGTGTCTTTTGGGTTGAAAAAAAATCTCGTTAAGGCGATTATCGCCAGTAAGGTATCATTTATAAAAAAAAACCCAGCGCCACTTGAGAATCTAAAGGACAGTTCTTTCTGCCGACTCTAAAAGGATGCTATGACCGCCTTAAATGATGATCAGCTGCAACTGCAGCGTTTTGAACAGATTTGCAAGGATGCGGGCCTGAAGGTGACACACCAGCGTTTGGAAATTTATCGTGAAGTGTTGGCGGCCCATGACCATCCTTCTGCTGAAGCGCTTTATAAACGGCTGAAAAAACGACTGCCCTCTCTGTCTCTTGACACAGTGTACCGTACGCTTGGCACCTTCGATCAGTTAAACCTGGTGCATCGGGTTGAGACATTGGAAAGTCAGGCCCGATACGAAGCTTTTAACTCGCGGCATCACCATTTTCTGTGTAAAGGCTGTGGGAAGCTTGTTGACTTTACCTGGCAGTACTTTGATGCTGTGCAGCTTCCCGAGCATCTCAGCAGTATCGGTACTGTTGACCAGGCGAATGTGGTGGTGCATGGTACCTGTGCAGCCTGTGTTTCATCAGCCCGATCCAGGTGATAATATCGTGCGACCCAGTATTTTAACCGTATTTGCTTTACAGTCATTAGAGAATGATTATCATTTAAAGATCTTGTTTTTTAGACTTTTCACCACCTTCATAAAGGAGATTCACTATGGCTGTCATCACTTTGCAGGGTAATACTATTGAAACCAGTGGTTCACTCCCTGCCAAGGGTTCTGTTGCTCCCGGGTTTGTTCTCGTTAAAACCGATCTCTCTGAGGCAACCCTTGCTGATTATAAAGGTAAAAAAGTAATCTTAAATATCTTTCCCAGTATTGATACCCCAACTTGTGCCACCTCTGTGCGGCATTTCAATAAAGCAGCAAGCGAATTGACCAACACCGTTGTTCTTTGCATTTCAGCCGACCTTCCTTTTGCTCAAGCCCGCTTCTGCGGGGCAGAAGGACTGACGAATGTAGAACCTCTGTCTGTTTTCCGTTCACCGGCGTTCGGTAAAGATTACGGAGTAACCATTACCACGGGACCGATCGCTGGTTTGTTATCACGGGCAATCGTTGTCATTGATACCGACGGTAAAGTCATTTATACTGAACAGGTCGCGGAGGTCACGGCAGAACCAAATTACGATGCAGCTCTTGGCGCCCTGAAATAAAAATTTTATAAATTTTTCTGACATAGCTCCAGTTGCCCGCCCAGGAGACTGGAGCTTTTTTTGTTGTACCTGTTCAGGGGCTTTCGTTTAACTTGCTGTCATTCCAGAGTTAAAAGCCAAGGGTATCGTTAAAAGATACTGCTGTTCCACCTCTGCAGTTTTCTTCCAGATTCGATCCGGATTGTTTATCCAATACCGAACCAACCCGCTGTATGATCGGCTCGCTGCATCATAAAGTGGAGGGCTGGTAAGGAAGGTTGACACCGTGTGGAGAATCGTTCATTATTGTAGGCCCGTTTTTTCAGCCCTATTTAAAGCTTGATTTGTACTATTATCCGTGATGGTTGCTCTTTTCCTTACCGCATGCTGAATAAAAAAAACAAAGCGCTTCAAGCGGGTCAACTGGTTGCCCTGATTGCCGGTCTGCTTATTGCCGGCCAGATTGGTTATTCATCCTACCAGGGTACATCCTTTTGCCCCAATGACGGTTGCGAGATTGTAGAAGTGTTAATCAAGGTTTCACCCTTGGTTTTCAATATAATCGGTTTTTTCTATTTTCAGATAATTTACTGGGGATTGCGTGCAGCCAGAGGTGAACAGCGGCGGCTGTCTCCGGCAGTTTCTCTGTTGCTCCTGGCCGGTCTGATTGTGGAGGCTGTCCTCGTCAGTTTTCAGTACCTCATTGCGCAGACGTTCTGTCTTTACTGTGTTGCCATTTTTGGCTGTATCGTCGTGCTCAACTGCCTGCTGGGTGTGAGGCATATACTTTCCGGCGTACTGGTCTTTGGTGCTGCGGCTTTAAGTTTTGCCAGTTTGGACTTTCATCAGGCCATCGCAGGAAAACAGCCGTTTGTTGACGGTGTTTTTGCCAGCCGATCCGGCCTGCAGAAGTATCCGGAACACTACCTCTTTTACTCCTCAACCTGTACTCACTGCGAAAAGGTTATCTCCTTTTTGAAAGACAATGCCCGCATGACGATCCATTTCAATCCCATTGATCTGGTAACCACCCTCAATCTGCCGGAAGTCACGTTCAATACCAGGTACAATCAGACGCTGAATAAGGCTTTACTGACCTCTCTGGGGATTGATGAGATTCCAGTCCTCATGACCAGAACCCCTGAGGGCTGGATGATCCGGCGGGGAGAGAGTGCGATTCTGGCGTTTCTCAGTTTACCTGCATCAGCAGAGACCTCCGGCCAATCAAGCTCAATTCCGGCTGTTCATCCCCTTGTCCCCGGCCTGCCCGCCAGTGACGGCTGTGGTATAACTGAGGACTGCAGCAGGGTTGCCCCCGGGTATCAACAGCCCACTGATTAATGACAGCAGCTGCCGGTGGTTAATTCCCGGTCAGTGCCTGATCCAGATCCCAGAAAAGATCTGCCGCATCCTCCAGGCCGACACTCAGGCGAACCATATCAGGAGTGACACCTGACTGGTGCAGAGCCTCGTCGCTCAACTGACTGTGGGTTGTGCTGGCCGGGTGAATGGCTAAGCTTTTGCAGTCACCTACATTGGCCACATGACTGAAAAGTTTAAGATTGTTGATGAACTGCTGCCCCGCAACCCTCCCCCCTTTAATCCCAAAAGTCAGCACAGCTCCGGCTCCCTGCGGTAAATAGCGGCGAGCGCGTTTGTGTCCCGGGTGATCATCGAGATCAGGGTAACTTACCCAGGCCACCTTGGGGTGCGTCTGTAAAAATTGTGCCACAGCGCAGGCGTTGGCCACATGCTGTTGCATCCGCAAGCTCAGGGTCTCAACTCCCTGTACAGTCAGCCAACTATTGAATGGTGAGGCTGAGACGCCCAGATCACGCAGCATCTGTACTCGTGCCTTGAGGATAAAGGCTGGCGGCCCAAAGTCATTGTACACCACACCATGGTAGGAGGGATCAGGTGTGGTAAAATCGGTAAATCGCCCGCAATCCCAATCAAAAGTACCACCATCAACAATCAAGCCACCAAGACAGGTACCGTGTCCATTAAGAAATTTGGTGGTACTGTGAGTAACAATGTTTGCTCCCCACTCAATTGGCCGACAAAGATAGGGGGTTGCCAACGTGTTGTCGATGACAAGGGGTAGATCGTGTGCCTGGGCGATTGCGGCTACCTCTTCAAATGGAAAGACGGTTAAACCGGGGTTTCCCAAGGTTTCACCGTAGATGAGTTTGGTTCTGGGCTGAATGGCCTGGAGAAAGCTCTCCGGATCAGCCGGATCGGCAAAACTTACCTCAATACCCAATCGGGGCAGGGTGTAGGACAGCTGATTATAGGTGCCGCCGTAGAGGCTGCTGCTGGCGACGATATGGTCACCGGCTTGACACAGGGTCAGGAATACCAGGGTCTGAGCACCATGGCCGCTGCTGGCCGCAAGGCCACCAATGCCATTCTCAAGATCCGCCACTCTTTTTTCCAGCACATCGGTGGTGGGGTTCATTATGCGTGTGTAAATATTACCGGCTTCCTTGAGAGCAAAGAGCTGGGCAGCATGCTCAGTGTTGCGAAACATGTATGAAGTGGTCTGGTAGAGGGGAAGAGCTCTACTGTGGGTCGTCGAATCAATGGTTTGTCCGGAATGGAGCTGACGGGTTGAAAAGCCGAAACTGCGTTGCTCTGTTGTCATTGTACACCTCGATGACCAGGAGATATCGTTGTTGCCCATACGTTGAGGAACATCATCAGGAGCTGTTCCCTTTCCTCTTGGTTGTGCACTGTACCAATATTTCACCACTCTGCAACGAAGACTGTACTGCCGGTGCTGTACACTGTTCTTTTATGCTGCGGTAAAACTAACCTGTCCAATGTATCCACGCTTGTCGATACGAAAACAGCGGAATAACATTTGACGGATATTCACCGGCTTTTTACAGTAAGAGGCAACGTGAACAGGCAGCGTACTTTCAAAAACATCCGGCTGACGTATTTCCCCCGCAGCCGGTATGATATCATGGGGAGCCAAGGGAGTGTGGAGTAATGTTGACCTTCTCTTTTGCAAACGGTGACCGTCTTCCCGCCCTCGGGCTTGGTACCTGGAAAGCGGCGCCCGGAGCGGTTTACGCGGCGGTACTGGAGGCGTTAAGCATTGGTTATCGCCATATAGACTGCGCTCCTATTTACCAGAATGAGGCAGAGGTGGGCAAGGCGTTGACCAAAGCGTTTGCCGCCGGTCAGGTGGATCGTCAGGAGCTCTGGCTGACCTCTAAACTGTGGAATGGTTCCCATGGCCCGGAACAGGTACAACCGGCACTGAAAAAATCTCTGACAGATTTAGGAGTCGATTATCTCGACCTTTACCTCATTCACTGGCCGGTGATCTTTAAATCAGGTGTTACTTACCCTCGCAGAGCGGACGACTATCTCCCCTTTAGCATTGATTCGTTAAGCCAAACCTGGCGGGCCCTGGAAGCATGCAAAACAGCAGGGCTGGTTCGGCATATCGGGGTATGCAACTTCAGTGTTGCCAAGCTTCGTGCGCTTCAATCCGAGGCAGGAATACGACCGGAAATGAATCAGGTTGAACTTCATCCTTATCTGCAACAAAATGATATGCTCAACTTCTGTCGCGACAACGGTATTCTGGTCACCGCGTATTCGCCGCTTGGTTCCGGTGACCGCCCGGCAGCGTTGAAAAAAGCTGAAGAGCCGATCCTTCTGGACAACCCGACTGTTGTTCGGATTGCTGAGAAACATGGTTGTACGGCTGCCAAGGTGTTGCTTGCCTGGGCCTTGGCTCGAAAAACCGCAGCCATTCCTAAATCAGTCAATCCTGAGCGCTTACAACAAAATCTTTCTGCTGCCGAACTGGTTATCGATGAGCAGGATATGGCTGATATTGCCGCTCTTGATCGAGGGTATCGCTTTGTGGACGGTGCTTTTTTTACAGGTAAGGGGTCTCCTTATACAGTTGCCGGCATCTGGGATGAGCGCAGGGATTAGCATCTATGCTTGTTATAGAAGACCTTGTGACCGATGGGCTGCATATAGACCGTTTTACTGTACAGTCCGGTGAAACCTGGTGCATGATCGGTGGTCTCGGATCAGGTATTGAGCAGTTTGCCGGTATCATTGATGGCGAAAAGAACCGGTTGCATGCGGCCACTCTGCAGTTACCCGAAAAAATCGGACTTCTTTCGTTTAAGCGGCAACAGGCGGTTTTCGAAGATGAGTTGCGTAAAGATGACACTGATCATCTCGACCGGCTTGATCCAGGAACACCGGCACGTCTGTTTCTGACTGATGTTGATCAGCACCGGGAGCTTATCGATCGATTCGCGATGACAGAACTGCTCGATCGGGGGTACCGTCAACTGAGTACCGGTCAGGTCCGCAAGCTCCTGTTACTGCACCATATCACAAGAGGATCGGATCTTCTTGTGCTGGAACACCCCTATGATGGACTTGATCGCAGCAGTTGTCAGGATGTGGACCAGGTTTTATCCGGATTGCACGGGCAGGGACTCACCATGCTTCTCCTGGTCAGTAATACAGGTGATATCCCTTCGTGGTGTACCCACCTGGCAGTTTTCAAGGACGGTCGCCTGGCGCTGCAAGGATTGCGATCCGATGTTTTCCCAGAGGTTGTCGAGCTGTTACGTGGTCAGTCGTCGCTTTCTCAGGTTGCGGTTGATGACTTACGCCAGGAGGCTCAGGTGGTTGATCGAAGCAAGGCCGATATCCCGCTGATACAGCTGCGCAACGGCTTTGCTCACTACGGTGAGATCGAAGTTTTTTCAGGTCTTGATCTCACCGTTAAACAGGGAGATCACACTCTGATCACCGGACCAAATGGCTGCGGAAAATCCACCTTGCTCCAACTTATCATCGGAGATCATCCGCTTTGTTATCGTAATGACCTGACGCTTTTCGGCCGTCGTCGAGGAAGCGGTGAATCCATCTGGGATCTCAAACAACAGATGGGTATTGTCAGTGCCGATCTTCATCGCAACCACCGCGTATCAGGAAGTGCTCTGGCGATCATAGTCTCCGGACTCTTTGATTCCATAGGCCTGTACACCAAACCCAGTGCTGCACAGCAACGATTGGGATATCGCTGGCTCGAACGTTTAGGGCTTGTTGAGAGGGCAGCTGTTCCTTTCCGCCAGCTCAGTTTTGGTGAGCAGCGGCTGATCCTGCTCGGCCGGGCCCTGATCAAGGCCCCCCCTTTACTCATTCTCGATGAACCAACCCACGGATTAGACGAGAATCATCGCATGGCGCTGCTCGATTTTCTTGAGCGTATCGCCGATGAACAACTTGCCACCATTATCTATGTCAGCCATCGACCGGACGAGTATCGGGACTTTTTTAAACAACGGGTCCAGTTTCATTAAACAATGATCTTGCGGACAGGAGGGGTATCGAAATCTCCCGTGGGTCTGCCGGGTTACCATGGGCTGCCGTAGAGATTATGACGACTGCAAACAAGGTCATCTCCACCCTGATCTTGTAGATGTGACGTTTCATTCTTAAAGTAGAGGGGCTGGTCAGTGCCGTTTCCACTGGAGATGGACAACCTCTTTGTGGTACATAACTCTTGACCTGTCTGCCAAGGCATTTTTTCTATGATCATTCTCAACAGGAGGGCCCCATGATACTGCCATACCGTGATTATCAACCACAGGTCGGTAAAGGTGGCTGGGTGGCACCCAATGCCACCCTTATCGGTGACGCAATTTTAGGTGAAGATGTCTCCCTCTGGTTCGGCGTTATTGTCCGGGGGGATGTTCACCGGATTCGCATTGGTGACCGCACGAATATCCAGGACCTCTCAATACTTCATATTACCCAGCATGAAGGTGCTGTACGGGATGATGAAGACGGTTACCCGACCATCATCGGTTGTGATGTGACGGTTGGGCACCGGGCCATTCTGCATGGGTGCACAGTGGGTGATCTCTGTCTGGTCGGTATGGGTGCGGTGATCCTGGATGGAGCGGTTATCGGCTCCGAGTCGATTGTGGGTGCCGGTTCGCTGGTTACACCGGGAAAGCAGTTTCCACCGCGATCGTTGATCATGGGAACTCCCGCCAAGGTGGTTAAGGAGGTCAGCGAAGCCCAGGTTCAGGAAATGCGGGCATCCTGGCGGCGATATGTGGCTCTAAAAAATGAATATCATCGAGCCGGAGTTGGTGATTGTTTTTAAAAAGAGTGTGCAGGGGGTCATTTAACTTCTTTTCAGAGAACCAGGACAGAATTGGTCTCACCATATTCGTTGGGTGCGTAATCGTCAGCCTGAATGTCGTTAACCCATACCCCACCGTCAAGAACATAACGAAAGCGATATGTATGGCCGGTTGGTAGGGAGAGAGTAACGGAAAAACTGCCATCTTTGAGTTTTTTCATTGGAGTTGCATGCAGTGACCAGTCATTAAACTCTCCCGCCACCACGGCTGTCTCGGCATTTTCTTCGTTTTCATATTTAAAGGTAACACGGCATGCCGCTCCTGTTTTAGAAATACTTTTTTTTAACATGTTGTCTCCTTGCCCTCTCGGGTGAGCAGTGTGTAAAAATATTAGACAGGTCGCTAAGGTAGCAATGTTACTTTATAACAGCTCATCCGTAGGAGCAAGGACTATCTTGCAGGTCAGTCATGAACCCGCAGAGCCGACACAGGTGACAATTATAAAGAGCCAGATCTGTTTCAGGTGGAAGGGTGGAGACTTTCCGGTGTTGTTCCCTTTATCGATCGTTATCAATATTAACTGTTCCTAATTCAACTGGTTATGGCCGAATTTTTGAGTCCGCAGATCCCGGAATTACTCGCTCCCGCCGGCAACTTCGAGAAGTTGATTGCAGCCGTACATTACGGCGCTGATGCGGTCTATCTTGGGGGGCAGAAGTACAGTCTTCGTGCTCGAGCAGCAAATTTTGATGCAGAGGAAATGCGACGAGCCGTGGATTTTGCCCATGCTCGCGGTGTGAAGGTGTATGTGACGGTCAACGTTTTTGCTCACAATCGTGATTTTCATGATCTTGAAGCATACTTACGTCTGCTGCAGGAAATCGATGTTGATGGCTGCATCGTCAGTGATCCGGGAATATTGATTGTAGCGCAACAGGTTGTCCCTGACTTGCCGCTCCACCTGTCAACGCAGGCCAACGTCACCAACCAGGCCAGTGCCCGTTTCTGGGCCCAGCATGGAATAACCCGTCTCAATCTGGCCCGGGAGCTGGGTCTGGAGGAGATCAGGGCCATACGTACGGCCACTGATGCTGAACTGGAGGTCTTTGTCCATGGCGCACTTTGTATCTCCTATTCCGGGAGGTGTATGTTGAGCACGTATCTTACCGGCCGGAATGCGAACCAGGGTGACTGTGCGCATCCATGTCGTTATTCCTACGCACTGGTTGAGGCAAAGCGTCCCGGAGAGTACTTCCCTGTGGAGGAAGACAATCGCGGGACGTATATTTTTAATTCGCGTGATCTCTGTTTACTCAGGCAACTTCCGGCTCTGGTCAATGCAGGGGTCAATGCCATCAAAATTGAAGGGCGCATGAAATCCATCGGCTATGTTGGTGCCGTGGTGCGTGTCTACCGGCAGGCTCTTGACTGGCTCAGACAACAGATTGTTTCGGGACGGCCCCTGGACAGCCTTGTGTTTCCCGAGGTTTTCGATAGTGAACTGGCCAAGATCGGTACCCGTGGTCAGACGGAGAATTTTTTTCATGCACCCCCTTCATCCGACGACATGTTGTATGATACAATGAGATGTGATCAACGGTATGTGCCCGTGGGGATCGTTCGCGCCACCTCTCCTCTGCTGGTCGAAGCTCGTCATGTTCTTGCGCTTGGCGATCCGATTGAATGTCTGCACCGCACCACTGTTGAACCAATCACGGTTACCGTTATCAAACTTCAACTTGAGGACGGCACAGTGGTTGACCGGGTTAATCCGATCACCCGGGTTGTCATCCAAACCGATCCACCTCTGTTGGATCTTGAGCCGTACACCCTGTTACGTAAATGTATCACATCCGCATGAAGCCTTATCTGAATATCCCCTTTCTTCCCGAGGACAGGTACGTAGAGTTTCTTACCGGCTGTATCGAGGATCTGGACAGTATTCACTTCAGTTTATTGCACAATCAGAGAAACCTTGACAGCCGTATTCAAGTTGAACCGGGCATTGCCCGACAAACAAACCTTGGTTATTTGAAACGGCTGTCCGGCCCTAAAAAGTATGCCCTGCTCAACAGCCGGTTCTACCCTCCTGACATGCTGCTTGAAAAGGACGGTCTTGTGCCGCTTATTCATGATCTGGAGTACTATCTCGACCATGGAGTGCTTGATGGCCTGATCTACTGTGATCATTACCTGATCCAGGCGCTGGCTGAGAGGGATCCGGAGGTTGCCGCCCGGCTGGAGGCTGTGCCCGGTGTGAATATGATGCTGGATTCACTGCCTAAAATAGAATTTCAGTTGAACTATATTCAAGCAACCGGTTTCAAAAGCCCTGCTAAAATTATCCTTGATCGTTCTCTTAATCGTAACCTCGATGGTCTTGCAGCCGTATGTCTGGAGTTGCGGCAGCAGTTACCGGACATCAGGATAGAGGTGCTGGCGAACGAGGGTTGTTTAGCCTTCTGTCCCTTCAAGTTATCCCATGACGCCTATATCTCCCTGGCCAATATGACCGGCCATGACCATACGCACGCGATTAACTGTTCTCTCGGCTGTATCCGTCTGCTGGGCGAACAACCCTATCGTGTCCTGCAATCACCTTTTATCCGCCCTGAGGATATTGATCTTTACCTCTTTCATGTGGATACGATCAAACTCTGTGGTCGCACTCTTGGGGCCTCATTTCTGATCAATGCCATAACAGCCTATCGCAATCGAAACTATAACGGTAATCTGCTTGACCTGATGGACGCCATGGCCTGGTTGGCTGATCGTCTTTATGTCGACAACCGTCTGCTGTCATTTGATTTTGCCAACATACTGTCTCTGTGTGATAATCGTTGCGATTGCTGTGGATTCTGTCAGGAGTTGTTTGCAACCATTACTCATGAGCTCCCCATGACTATTCAGGATCTGCGGACGACTGCAGATTGACATCAGGGTGCCTCGCAAGTAAGGTAGCCGGGTCTGGCAACGCCTGGTATTCTTGAGAAGATTGGCTGGAAAGCTTTTGTTCAAACTTTGAAAGAGCAACCCTTATGGAAACATTTGAAGAGTTACTTGCTGAGTCCACCCGGATCCACGGTCATATCTGTGCTGGTCAGGTGATTGGTGTGCGCATGACCATCGCTGCCCTGGAGCGGATCGGTATTCGCGATCCCAAAGGTGCTGATCGGAAAAAACTGTATGTGATGGTCGAAATTGATCGTTGCGCGACTGATGCCATTCAGTCTGTTACCGGATGCAGCCTGGGCAAACGTACTCTGCGCTGGTTTGATTTCGGCATTATGGCCGCCACCTTTGTTAACCTTGAAACCGGCCGTGCGGTCCGCGTTGTTGCCCGTGAGGAAGCGCGAGATCTATCAGCAGAATACTGCCCTGAAATTGAAGATAAATATCGTCGCCAGTTAGAGGCCTACAGGGTCATGCCGTTGACTGAACTGTTCAGTTTTCAGGAGGTCGGTGTACAGATCCCTGTCAGTGATATGCCGGGACGTCCCATCCGCAGGGTGCAGTGCAGCCAGTGCGGTGACTGGGTGCAAGACTGTAGGGAGCAGCAACTGGACGGAGGCACTGTCTGTCGTGCCTGTGCCGGGCTTCGGTATTATACAGTGCTCCCGGGTACTTCCTCTACATCGCCGATCTAAACGCGTCTCTGCTATCGTTGAGCCCGACGGTCCATTATTGAGAATCGTATCGTGGGTAATCTTCAGGGCAGAGCATGCCTATCGTCTCTGGTCTCCGGTACATTCCACGATAACCGGAGCAGCATCTTTTTAATAGCCGACAACACTGCTATCTGTCTGATCCCCATAATTTTGTAAGGAGTGGTTTGTCAGTTTGGCGGAGGTAGGAGTAGCTGGACGGATAGAGGTCAGCCGAGAAGAGAGCGCAGTATCGGCAGAGGGTTGGTTCGGCGCAATCGTTTAAGAAATCGAGGGGCATCCAGGTTGTAGCGCTGCTGATACTCTTTACTGCGTTTAAGCGCCTGTTTGATGGCAGCAAAGGGAATGGAATCCGGGAAGACGAGCAGGATTATATTGGTGTGTTGATGCTCCTGCACCTTTAACAGTTGACCACGGCTGGCTGCAGTTATTGTCTGCAAAGCCTGTTGATACATCTTTTTGTGTCCACTCCACAGGTTGACCGCTAAAACCCCCCGGCTATCCAGTCTCGCCAGGAGGGCATGGTACAGTCTCGGTTCAAAAAGGGCTGGAGCCATGGCTCCAGGATCGAAAATATCAAGAAAAATGACATCGTAGCTACTGGTTGGATGAACAGACAAAAATGTCAGCACATCCTGGCAGAAGATTCGTAATCTGCCGTGGCGAGGCAGATCGAAGCAATCATGAGCCACATCAATGACCAACTGCTCTTTTTCAACCACATCAATGCGAGCGTGCGGAAAGAAATGAAGGAGAAAATGCGGTATGGCACCACCTCCCAGTCCGGCTATGAGGAACCGGGTTGGATCAGGATGGAGAAGTGACGCCATGGCCATCCATTGGGTGTAGGTCAGTTGCAGAACCCACGGCTCAGCAAGATCAAGACAGGTTTGCTGTTCCTCAGTGCCGAATTTCAAGATTCGCAGACCGTTTTTGTCGATCACCTGAACCGAATGGTTGCCGGTGTGCCCGTTGAACACCACCTGTTCCATTGCTTCCATGAAAGAAAAGCCGTAAAACTGATCATCAGCTTTACGGCTGTCCATAAAGAGTTTGCCTGTAGCAGCGGATGCCCTGCAATCCGGTCATTGGACCGCAGCTACTGTAGATATTTACCTGGACATGGTTTTCATACACGATGAAAATCAATTGCACCCTCTCAGGCTTCAGCCTGCGCTCTTGGTCTGCACCTTGTCGGTATCGGTGGCAGAACCGGCGATGGCACTACGGCTGACCTTAATGCGAACATTTTCAGCGATCTCCAGGGTGACAACGGTATCGGTGAGACTGGTGATGACCCCATGAATCCCTCCACCGGTGATGACGCGATCGCCTCGTTTTAGATTTGTCAGATAATTCTGGTGTTCTTTGGCTCTTTTCTGCTGCGGTCGAATAAGCAGAAAATAAAAGACAACAAAAATAAGAATCAACGGAACAAACTGGGCAAAACCAGCCATTCCTCCGGGTGCAGCGGCTGCATCGGCCGCCCAAGCAACTCCTGTCATGAAGTACTCCTTTTTGTAGTTGGTTTGGGGTGTGAAAACGATTTAAGCACGTTGTTGATAAAAAGCACGGCGAAAGGCAAGAAACCGATCTTCACGAATGGCTGTTCGCATTTCTTTCATCAGCGTGCAGTAATAATGGATATTATGGATGCTGTTTAACTGATACGCCAGAATCTCCCGGCTTTGGAACAGGTGTCGTAAATAGGCGCGTGAGTAGTGGCGGCAGGTGTAGCACTCGCAATTTTCATCAACAGGCCGATGGTCTTGCTGGAAACACGCATTTTTTATAACAACTCTGCCGCGTGAAGTAAAGAGCATTCCATTGCGGGCATTGCGGGTTGGCATGACACAGTCAAACATATCAAGGCCATGGTACACCCCTTCAACCAGATCTTCCGGCGTTCCGACCCCCATGAGATAACGGGCGTGATCTTCCGGAAGATGCGCGGTAGTGGCTTCAAGGATCTCATACATCAACTCCTTGGGTTCCCCTACAGATAAGCCCCCTAAAGCGTAGCCATCAAAGCCTGTTTCTATTAACTGTTCGATTGCTTCCAGTCGCAGATCCGGAAACATCCCACCCTGGACGATACCGAACAGATGTTGACCCGTTGAGTTCTTCTGGACATTCCGGCAGCGTCTTGCCCAACGGGCTGTCAGAGCGGTGGCCCGGCGAGCCGTATCGTAATCGGCCGGGTACGGAATACATGTATCCAGAGCCATCATGATGTCAGCTCCGAGTGCCTCCTGGATATGGACTGCATCCTCCGGGCTGAGATAAAGGCGTGAACCGTCGAGGTGGGAGCGAAAGGCTGCGCCTTCTTCTGAGATTTCGGCCAGCTCCTGGAGGCTGAATATCTGAAATCCTCCGGAGTCGGTTAAAATCGGTCGATCCCAGTGCATGAATCTGTGCAGACCGCCTAAAGAACGGATGAGTTCATGACCAGGCCGGATAAAGAGATGATACGTGTTGCCAAGAATGATTTGCGCGCCGGCGTCAATCAGGTTTTCCGGGCTCATGGCCTTCACTGTTGCCTGCGTACCCACGGGCATGAAGACCGGAGTTTGGACGGTACCGTGGAGTGTGGACAGTTGGCCGTACCGGGCGCCACATTCACTGGATCGGCCTTCTACAGTAAAGGGAGAGACTGTTGTCATGGGCGTTCAGAGTAATCCAGGGTCAGTTCACATCAAGAACGGTGAGTTCAAAATACAGAGTCTTGCCGGCCAGAGGGTGATTGAAATCAAGGGTGGCCGATGTTTTACTGATCGAGATCACCACACCTTGCAGCTCCTGTCCCTGCGGCCCCACAGCCGTGACGATTGCATCTTTTTTCCTTCCCTGTTCAGGTAGTTGTTCCAGAGGAATATCAAGTACCGCATCCTCGGATAGTTCACCATATCCATCTTCAGGTGCAATACTGACCCTGAAACTGTCACCGGTTTTTTTGCCCGCCAATTTTTGTTCCAAACCAAACAGGAGCAGTTCCTCTCCCTGAACATAGGTAAGCGGTTCATCCCCGACATTGCTGTCAACGGTTTCACCATTGTCCAGGGTCAGTGTGTAGGTGATGGTAACGGTTTTTCCTGGACTGATGATCATGATGTTCTCGTCTGGAAAAAATTAGCTGATAGCCCCGCTCTTCCGAGCTGGACAGCCGAGGTAGCTTCAAAAAAAATGTGGCAGCATGCGTACAACGCTATATACCGGCTGATCAACAATTGCAAGGTTGCAGTCCCGGCCGGTTACAATGCCCTTACTGTGGATCGATATCATATTGTGCCAGTAGAGGAAGCAGCCGTTTGTTAAGCGCATGGTACTGTTTGCTGATCGACAGGTGCAGATGAAATTGGACCAGGGCCCGATGCAGGTTGTCTCCGTGCTTCGTGATTTTGAAGTACCGATCTCCTTCTAAGTGGTCGATGAAGAAGCGCAGTCCTAATTCAAAACTGATGAGTGCGGTTGCCGGGACAAGCAGTTCCCGATCGCCGGCTGAGAGAAGATGGGCCGCCTGGTCCAGATATCCGGCCATGAGTGCTTCAAACAGTTCCGGGCGAAAGCGTGTCTTTTCCGGAGTCGTTTGCCACTCTCCCTGAGGGTTGCAGCAGGAACGCAGGCAATCAGCAAGGTCATGAAGGAGCAGACCGGGTTTGACCGTGTCAAAATCAATTAGACTGACAGCTCTGTCTTCATCCCGGGCAAATAAAAAGTTGGCAACTTTGGGATCTCCGTGAATCACCCGGTGCGTGAGCCTGTGTCTCGAGTCTTCCAGAAGAGAAACCATGGGCCGTACGGTTTCGATAAATTCCCGACAAAACTGCTCGTTCTCATCCACCGGTCGCCAGGCCGTGGACATCTGGTCGTAATGCTCCAGGTATCTGGGGGTGATATGAAAGTCGGGTAATGGATCAGTAAGAGTTTGGGAGTCAAGATTTGCGGTTAATATGTGAAAACGACCGAGCAGACGGCCAATACTGCAGGCCTGTTCCGGTGTGGTGACCCGGACAAGGAGGCGACTGTTGTCAATGTGAGTCAACAGCCGCCAGCAGTGACCGGCTGTATCAATATAATGGTCCTGGCCTGTCGGATTGCTGATCAGCTGGAAAAAGGTGATATTCGGTTCACCTGTCTGACTGAGATGCCTGGTCAGAGCACGAACATTGGCCATGATCATTTCCGCGTCAGTGAAGACCTCGGGATGCAAGCGTTGCAGGATTGCATATTGGCCTCCTGCGATTTCTACCCGCCAGGTGTCGTTGATATTACCCTGTGTCAGCGGTTCAAGGTGGACAAGGTGTCTGTCAGGAAGAAACCATGTCAGGACGTCGACCGGTTGTAGGGCAAAAGAGTGCTTGATCATCGGGGTGTTCGTGGCAACCAGGGTTGCTCTTCGGTGTTGATAGTGTTGAGCAGGATGGTAATCCGGTTCACCACCTCCTCCACACTGTGCTCAATCTCCGGCGACATCCGTTGTCTAAACTCTTCAATCTCCTTGACTTCGATCAGGAAAATACGGATAGCATGAGGCATTTCGTTGGGGAAACAGACATACCCGGTATGCAACGTTGCGCCAAGGGGGACGGTGTGAGAGTTGATCGAGGTGGGGGGGATCAGGATATCATCCGCCGTGACCTCTAAAATGGTACCAGGAGCGATACCAAACCTGCAGGCATCAACAATGATGGCGTTTTCATACCCTCTGATTTTGTCCAGAACCTCAAAACCGGCTGAATAGATACACGCAGTCTGACAGTTGGGGTGCTGACTCCTCAACTGTTCCACAACAACGATACCGGCCCGGTCATCCTGTACGTACGGATTGCCAATACCTATGACCACACATTTATTTTTCATGGACGCACGGTTGTCGGACACAATGAACGGGTAATTCGGATTTTTTTCACGCTGGAGAGGTGTTGGTGATCTGAATACGGCAGGACTATACGTTGTTTTTCTGAAAATAAACCAAGGGTTAATGCCTCAATGTACCTATGCAGTACTGTACAGTCTACCTTGCCAGGTAGTGTACAACTGTCTCAGTCGGCCATGGTTCCGGTAGCCTGCAGGCAGGAGAGTCCGGTCAGCGGTACAGCTCGTCGCGAAAGAATCGTACACACTGTTTTCAGGCTGTAAAATTCGACGTGAGACCGGACTGTGGCGGAGCCATTCATAGACCGCACCCTGGCATTCCAGAGATCAGCTGTGCCCAGGAGCAGGCTGTGCTCTCCTTGATATTTGCCATCAGGACAACAGTAGCGGGATAGTCATAATCAGCCAGGGCGCGTCTGCTTTCATGCAAGGTGTCCTGGACAATGTCCCGGGGATGATCACCAAAGAGGTTGTACACCAGACCGAGCAGGTTGATGTTTCGATGCTTGATCGCTTCAATGCTTAAACGGGTATGGTTGATGGAACCCAGGCGTGGTGAGGTTACCAGAACCATGGGGAGGCGTTTGGTCGCAAAGTAATCGAGCAGCAGGAGTTGCTGGTTTAATGGAACCAGTAATCCCCCGGCCCCTTCAACTAAAAGCCATTGATACTGTGCCTGCAGGGTGGCCATGGCCTGGTCAAGCCTGTCGAGAGCAATGGGTACACCGGCCATGCGTGAGGACAGGTGTGGAGAAGCCGGGAATGGAAACACATAGGGGCAGGTTGTTCCTGCCTGATCAAACTCGGTCAGAGGCTGCTCCATGAGCCTGCGGTGTAACTGAATATCTTCTGAAATTCCCTGACATCCTGTCTGCACCAGTTTCATGGTGCTCACCGACTTCCCCTGGTTTGACAGATAGCGAGCTAAAAGACCGGTTGCATAGGACTTGCCCACATCGGTATCAATACCCGCGACAGCTATGGTTTGCTGAGCCTTCATCTTGAACTTTCCTGTAGTGTATTCGAGGTGTCTGACAGCGGGCTCATCTTTTGGGGCGGGCTACGATAAACATCGGATGATAGGTCAAACAAACCCCCTGCGCACCGGAGAAGCGAGCAGTGTAATCAGTGATAAAGGTGGCGATCTGCCGACGGGTCCAGGCCTGTTGGCCGATGGAGTTGACACCGGTTGCCCGCAGGTGTTGAAGGACGGCAACAGGATCGGTATACCAGAGTGTTTCCCTGGTCTCACCGGCAGCTAAAACGTCAAAACGCTCTGCCACCACGTTCCGGAGCTGGTCAAGAGTACGATAGTTCAGCCCTTTTCCTGCTATGGTGCGGATCTCCCGCAGGTTGTCTGTCCCGTAGAGGGAAAACGCTAAAATCGAGTCAGGGTACAGATGACCGTGCAGTTTTGCACACAAGCCTGGTAAATCATGCACCCAGTGTAAGGTGGATGAGGATATGATCAGGTCGTACCGGTCCGGTAACGGGACCACCTCAATGTCACCCGGCAGGAAGGTGAGTTTGTGTGCATGGGTACCTATTCTTCTGCATACATGCTGCTCAAAGGACGCGACCAGATCACAGAGGGTAAAGTGTTCTATCCCGGGAAATCGCGTCAGGGTTTTTTCTGTAAGCAGACCAGTGCAGCACCCGATCTCAAGAACATCCGCAGGCTTGAGCTCGGGTACGATTTTTTGCAAGAGGTTGAGCAGCCGTGCAGCCACTCGTGCCTGAACAACAGCCTGCTGTTCATAGGTGGCGGCCGCTTTCTCAAAGCGAAGTTTTATGAGTTTTTTGTCCGGAATCATAGAGGACGTGTGCGTCGCGTCATACATGTTGTCTGTTCCCTGCAGCCCATCCGAACAAAGCGATGGGGGAGTGCGACACACCTTGTAGAATCGCTGAGTGTAGTGATGGATCTGTTAGCAACCTTTTTTAAAACCCCCACAGCAGTCGACCGTCTACCCAGCCGGTGGTTCCCTTCTCGTGGAGCACCTGAACCCAGCCATCCTGAGTGGTCAGGGTTTTAAAGACAACCCCGTACCGGGCTGTGGCAACGACTGCGGCATTGATGTTCGGCTCACTGCGAACATTGATCTGTTGACTGGTCCCCCTGTTGGCCTTGACGATCATATGCGGTGTCCTGTCTATCTTTTTATTGTGCACCCACCCGCTCGCCCCCTCGAAATCACGAACCTGCACCCACTCTCCTCTGGTACTGAGAATTTCCACCGGAAATCCCGCATCGAGCTTCCAGATTACAGCATGTTGCATACCCGGTCCTGACCTCATGTTGATATCATTATCAACAATACTGGCCATGTCCACTGCAGCTGCAGCCGCTGGTACACTCAAAACCGCAATCAGAATTAACGTACCCAAACGCCCTATCATTTTCATAGCACAATCCAGGGGAAGATCAGCGGGTTGCTCAGTAAGGACCTCCTTGTTCGTCAGAGGGGACATTGCATGAACCGACCGTATCCGGCAAAAGCTCGCAGAACACATCTGCCGTAATTGAGCGCTGCAGATACCAAACCAACATGGCTCCGTGTGTCCGACACATCCCAGACCTTTGTACAGCTCTCCTCTGTAAATTTCAACCTAATCGGACGTGTTGAACAGCGGGACAGGTAGAAAAAATGTTCGGCAGACAGTATGTAAAAAGAGGGTGTTGCAGCATTCCGGTTTTGTGTGGGGCGGTTTTGTCCGGTTCCGGTTGCACACCCTTTGTGTTGTCGCATGCACCGTTTCAGGTGGACAGCAGGCTTAGCAGTCGATCGAGATCGTCACTTGAGTAGTACTCAATTTCCAGACGCCCGCGTTTTCCCTGCTGTACGATTCGGACCTTGGTATGCAGTTGATTGGTCAGCTGATTGACGACTGCCGCACAGTACGATTTGGGCAACTCCTCCGGAGAAGGTCTCTTCACCTTGTCAGCCGGCTGTGCGTCGCTTTGCGGTTGTTGTGTACATATTCGCTCTGTGGCGCGTACTGACAGCTGGTCTTTGATAATCCGATCACGTACGTCTTGTAACCGGTCAGGGTCATCTTTGACACGAAGGAGAACACGAGCATGCCCCTCGCTTATTGTGCCGCAGATTACATCATTGCGGACAGATTCCGGGAGTTGAAGCAGTCGGAGGACATTGGTTATGGTTGATCGTTGGCGACCGACTTTTTTGGCAACATCTTCCTGTGTCAGATTAAACTCCTCCATTAAGCGGGTGTAGGCCAGAGCCTCTTCAATGGGGTTGAGATCATGACGTTGAATGTTTTCAATCAGGGCCAATTCCAGACTTTCCCGGTCATCCCCCTCTTCCATCACGACCACCGGGACCTCTTCGTGGCCCAGCATCCTGGCGGCCCGCAGACGGCGTTCGCCGGCTATCAGCACGTATCGGTTACTCGCCTTGCGAGTAACCAGCAGCGGCTGAATGATTCCTTTTTCTTGTATCGAATCAGCCAGTTGCTGTAGTTTTTCCTCGTCAAAATGGCTGCGTGGCTGGTTGGGGTTTGTTGATATTTTGTCGACATCACACATGAAAAATCGATCGGCATCGTCTTGGCTCTCTTCCGGTAATAGAGCACCGACGCCTCTCCCCAATACACTTTTTACCATGAATCAGACCCTCGTTTTGATTCGTTTGAGAAACTCGATACCCAGCTGCCGATACGCCTTGGCGCCGGTGGATGTGGCATCGTATTCAAAAATAGATTTACCGTGACTGGGACTTTCGCTCAGCCGGACGTTACGTGGAATTACCGTCTGGTAGACCTGGGGGCCAAAGTGTTTGTGAATCTCATTGGCCACCGAAAGCGTTAAACGGTTACGGCGGTCGTACATGGTCAGCAGCACGCCTTCAATGTACAGGTCCCGGTTGAGATTCTTTCTGACTTTGCGGATAGTATGTATTAACTGCGCCAGTCCTTCCAGGGCAAAGTATTCACACTGCAGAGGAATTAAAATAGAATCTGCGGCTGTCAGGCTGTTAATGGTCAGCAGCCCAAGTGACGGAGGACAATCGATGAAGATATAGTGGAAACGCGATCGAACCGATCGCAGCAAGTTCTTCAAGCGCTTCTCCCGATTCTCCATGTTGATCAGCTCAACCTCAACACCCACAAGGTCAATGGAAGCAGGCAGCACTGACAGGTTTTTTGATCTTGTCGGCAAAACACAGTCGGCAATCTCCCTAGCTCCAATGTAACAGTGGTAGATGCTTTTTTCATGACCGGCATCATTCGATAATGCACCAACACCACTGGTCGCGTTGCCTTGCGGGTCAGAGTCGACCAGCAGCACGCGTTTCCCTTTTTCCGCCACAGCAGCGGCAAGGTTCAGGGCTGTGGTGGTCTTCCCCACCCCGCCCTTCTGGTTTGCCAAGGCAATAATACGTGTATCCACCAAACATTTCCTCTTTGTTGTTTTCTTGATGAAACATTTAACAACATACTATACCCTAGCGCCATAGAGAACAGCTCCTTTTTTACGCACCCCTTCTCCTTTTACCCGATGTTTCACGTGAAACATCAGTTCGGTTAAAGACATGACAGAATTTTGCGATGTGCTGATTGTCGGCAGTGGAGTGTCTGGTCTTTCGTTTGCCTTAAAGGCAGCAGCTTTTTCCAGTGTCACGTTGATTACTAAAAAAAACAGTGCGGATACAGCGACGAATCTTGCGCAAGGCGGGGTTGCTGCGGTTCTCTCTGTTGAGGACTCGGTTGAAGCTCACATTAACGACACTCTGGTCTCGGGTGATGGTCTGTGCGATGTGGACATCGTTCGTATAGTGACCACTGAGGGCCCTGACCGGGTGCGCGAGTTGATGGAGCTGGGGGTGCGCTTCCAGAGAGGCCGGGATGGTGAAGAGTTTGACCTTGGGATGGAAGGTGGGCACTCGACGCGGCGGGTCGCCCATGCCTCGGATCTGACGGGAAGGGAGATCGAGCGGGCTCTGTTGGCCCAAGTGGCGGCCAATACAAATATCCGGGTGCTGGAGAACCATCTGGCCATTGATCTTCTCATGGAGTCAAAGGCTTCTAGACGAGGTAAGGGGGGGAAGGAGGGGGATCGCTGTCTGGGCGCCTATGTTCTTGATCGACAGACCGGTGAGGTCGAGGTGTACTATGCCGGTGTCACTGTACTCTGTACCGGTGGATGCGGTAAGGTCTATCTGTATACGACGAATCCGGATATTGCCACCGGTGACGGGGTGGTCATGGCCTACCGTGCCGGCGCCAAGGTGGCTAACCTGGAGTTTGTTCAGTTTCACCCTACCTGCTTCTTCAACAGGGAGGTGAAGAATTTCCTGATTTCAGAAGCAGTGCGTGGTGAGGGGGGGGTGTTGATTAACCGGCAGGGGCACCCGTTTATGAAAAAATACGATGCCAGAGGTGATTTGGCAACCAGGGATGCTGTGGCCCGCGGTATTGATGCTGAGATGAAAGCAACTGGAGATGATTGTGTATTTCTTGACATCAGCCATAAACCTGCAGACTTTCTCAGGGAACGTTTCCCCAATATCTATGCGACCTGCAGACAGTATGGTGTTGATTTAACGCAGGTACCCATTCCGGTGGTTCCGGCAGCCCACTACATGTGCGGTGGCGTGTTGGTGGACGAATGGGGATGCAGCTCAATCACTAATCTTCTTGCTCTTGGTGAAACAGCCTGCACGGGGTTGCATGGTGCCAACAGGTTGGCTTCGAATTCATTGCTCGAGGCTGTTGTGTTTGCTCATCGTGCAGTGCACTGGTTACGGGAACACATTGTGGCTATCCGTCAACTGCCGACTCTTGCTGTTGATCCGTGGCGGGCTGGAGGTGCAGAGGTGTTGGACGAGTCTATCCTTGTAACCCACAACTGGAATCAGCTGCGGCAGTTGATGTGGGATTATGTTGGTATTGTTCGGCGTCAAAAGCGGTTAGACCTGATTCAGAATCGCCTCACTTTCATGTTGACGGAGATTAAGGAGCATTTTTTTGATTACCTGCTCACTCCTGATCTGGTTGAGCTGCGTAATCTAGCGGTGCTTGCTGATCTGATTGTGCAGAGTGCCAGTTTGCGGAAAGAGTCGCGAGGTCTGCATTATATTGTTGATTATCCAGAGAAAAACGACCGTGATTTTCTTCGTGACACCATCTTGCAGCGACCGGTACCTGGTCGTTGAAGTTGATTGTAGGGTTGTGGTGTGAAGATGATGTTTGTGCAAAAAATGGTGTCCAGCGTGGGCTGTTTTATGATGGGGATGAGGCCGGTCACCAGTGTACAATAAGAGCTTTATGCATGACTGTTGATTAACCATAAGGCGGATAGGGAGGGGGAAATGAAAGCAGAAACAGCGCTGATCATCATTGATATGCAAAACGATTTTGTGCTGCCGGGTGCTCCCATGCACGTGGCTGGAGGGATGGATGCGCTTGCAAATATCAAACGGGTGCTGCAGTACTTCCGAGAGCAAGCATTTCCGGTCTTTCATGTGATACGAGAGTATCGGGCGGATGGCAGTGATATAGAGATCACCAGACTCCAGGGATTCCTGACAGAAAAAGCGTACTGTGTTCCCGGTACAAAAGGATGTGACATTGTGCAGGGACTCGAACCGCTGGACAATGAGTACAGGGTTGTTAAAAATCGATTCAGTGCCTTCATGAACACGGAGTTGGATTTCATGCTGCGTCGATTGGGGGTGCAGACCATCGCCGTTTGTGGAGTACAGTATCCTAACTGTATTCGAACAACAGTTTTCGACGGTGTGGCGCTTGGCTATGAGGTTGTGTTGATCACCGACGCTGCCGGGGCGCAGACAAAAGAGATCGCCCGGGCAAACATACACGATATCGCAAACATCGGCGTGGAGTGCGTCAGTACCGATACATTTTTGCACAAGATGGATCGAGCGTAACAGAGAGGCTGGATCTGCCTGTTGAATGCGAAGGCTGCGTTGCTGTTCTAAATGATGGGCAGGTTTGAGAACAGGCGGGAGAAGTGATCAGGATCGGGTGCAGAGACGATTTGCACTGCAATGCAGGTGTGAATGCGCACGTTCAGATATACATTGGTTGCCTCTTGAGATCGACATGGATGGCGATTGCCGTGGTGCAGGGCTGTCTTTTGTGGAATTGGACAATGGAAAAGTACGCGATTCTGAAGTAGCGGGAGTTCAGAGATCAGCAAGGTCTTTCAACTGGAGAGTGCGGCTTTATTTTGTTGAAGGTTCACGCTGTAATCGATACCCTTTAGCCGTCATACACCGCTCAAAAAACCGTTCCCGGACCATGGACTGTTCAAGTCCGTCCATTTCCCCGGCGTTAAAGGCAAACGGACTTTGGTATGTGGATTTGGCGGCCTGCTTGCGACAGTGGGCTGCATCCTGTTCGAATTCATGCTGATTGAGCCCGGGCTTGAACCACTGCTGCTGCCGGGCACATCCGAACAAGCCGATGGTCAGTGTTATCAGGCAGATGAGGCTCAACACAGAGTTTGTCTTTCTTGAAGAACGGTTGATCAGCACGGTTGTGCTCCTTGCTTTGCTTCGCGTGTTGAAAGAGGAGAGTGTTGTCGGTTTGTCTTGAGCAGGTGTAAGGCGTTGGTGCGGATAACTTTCGTCAACAGATCATCCGGCAGGCCGAGTCGCATCAACATCTCGAGGCCGGTTGCCTGGTCTGTCCAGGGAGAATCGGTACCGAAAAGGAGGTATTCTGCCGGGTGGTGCAGCATAATATCGCGGATACGCTCGCTGCTAAGACTGTTGAAGGCAAAAGAGAGCTCCATATAAATCGGTTGACCGGTGAGCAACTCGCGGACGGCGTCCCATTCATCCCAGCCGCCCAGGTGCGTGGCTATCAGCTTGAGTTTGGGGAACTGACGACTGATGTAAAGGATCCGCTGGGGATCAGCCATACGGATACGAGGGTAAGCAATATCATACCCTGCATGAATCACCAGGATTGTCCCTAATTCGCTCATCAGGTCATACAGGACAAAGAGCCGCCGGTCGTCAAGGAAATAGTTCTGGTAGTAGGAGTGCATTTTGACCCCTATGAACCCTTCACTGTGTATTGCCTGCAGGTGATCGAGCAGTTGAGAGTCTTCAGGGTGCAGGGATGGAAACGGCTCAATCCGATCAGAGCGAATGGTTTTGGACCATTCTAAAATAGGGATAAAGTGTTCGGGTCGGGTGGCGATCGAGCAGAGGACAGAGCGTTCTATTCCGGCCAGATCCATGGAGCTGAGCAGAGCTGCCACTGTGCCGTTGAGGCAGGCTGTAATGTTCCCTTCCTTTTCAAGAGCGGGAATTGCCCTGGCCGCTATATGATCGGGAAAGGCGTGGGTGTGCATATCAATGGCACCAGGCATGTCTTCTCCTTGGATACGTGGTGGTCACGCTGTTGTCGGGCACAGTGAAAAATGGATCAGTCGTTGGAAACGATGATTGTAACCGGTCCGTGCCTGAACAGAGGATCTTTTGATCAAAAAAGAGCCCTCGGTTCACTGGATTTTCCGGGAAGACTATACCAAAAGTGGGCAGGAATCGACCAGAATAAAACAGAAGACATCTGTCAGAACAAAAGAGGGATCCGTACCGCAGATGCACTGTTCACCGTCAGGCTGCTGGGATGAGCACATGGACGACAACCTGCCTTGTGGGGATCGATGCCTGGTACTAGGAATCGAGATTGACTTTCTTAGGCAACAGATATATCGGATTGCTGTAAATATGCAATAAGGCGGCAACAGGCACTGCCGACTGCAACGTACCGGAAGTTTATGCAACGTTTGATCTATTTGCTGCGCCATGGTGAGATCGAAACCAGTGTTCCCCGTCGTTTTATTGGCCGGTCCGATTTACCGCTCAACAGCTCCGGAATCCGACAGGCGCAGGTCTTGGGAGAGCAGTTTCGCTCCATGTCTTTTGCGCGTGTTGTTACCTCGCCTTTGCAACGGGCCATACAGACAGCTGCGCTGGTCAGCGGTTGGACAGTTGATAGGATGGAACAGAACGGAGCCTTTGCAGAGATTGATCTCGGCGATTGGGAAGGTCGCACGGTAATGGAAATCGAACACCTCTTTCCCGGGGCTTATGAGGAGCGCGGTCGGAATCTGGAACACTACAGACCTTGCAGAGGAGAGAGTTTTGGTGATGTGGCTGCCCGTGCGCTTCCTGCTTTGGAGGCTCTTCTCACCGGCCGCGAGCAGGGGCCGATACTGATTGTTGCCCATGCCGGAGTTAATCGTGTCCTTCTCTCCAGGTTGCTGCAACGTCCTGTTCAGCAATTGTTTAAGATACCACAGGATTACGGTGCAATAAACATTTTACAGGTCAGAGCACAGGGTGTTGAGGTCTTGGCCGTCAACCTGTGCAAGCAGATCCCCACATCGGAAGACCAATAAGAAGCAGTAAGGAGAAAGAGTATGGTGCACAAGACAACTCCGTCAGTAAAATCGATAGTTCCGGTGGAACAGGCTGTGGGAATGGTTCTGCCCCATGACATCACCGAAATCGTGAAAGATACGTTCAAGGGACGGGCCTTCCGCAAAGGACATATCATCCGGAAAGAGGATATTGACCATCTGCGTCGTTTGGGCAAGGAACACATTTATGTGCTGCAACTTGGCCCGGATGAGGTGCATGAAAATGAAGCGGCGTTACTGATGGCTGAGGCTCTGTCCGGAGATGGCGTGACATATTCAACGGAGATTGTCGAGGGTAAGGTGGGTTTGCGGGCGGCAGTGGATGGACTGCTGAAGGTGAATCGGGAGGCGTTGTACCGTTTTAACCTGCTGGGTGAAGTGATGTGTGCCACGCTTCAAAATAACACCCCTGTTCAAAAAGGTGAGCAGGTTGCAGCTTCTCGGGCCATTCCCCTGGTGGCCCGGCGTTCTGTTGTGCGTGAGGCGGTGGCCATTGCCCGAGAGGAAGGGGCGATTGTACAGGTTCTTCCCCTGGCAACCGTGCGTGCCGGTTTGGTCATCACCGGTAGTGAGGTCTTTCATGGCCGGATTGAAGATCGTTTTGAGCAGGTCCTGCGTGATAAGTTGGCGACTTTGGGTTCCACCGTGGGCACGGTGCGGTTTGCTCCGGACGACCCTGAACAGATTGCGTCCGCGATCCAGGCCTGTTTGGAGGAGGGGGCAGAGCTGATAGTCACTTCCGGTGGTATGTCGGTTGATCCGGATGATGTAACGCGTTTAGGCATTGCTGTAGCCGGTGCCGAGGCAGTGGTGTACGGAACACCGGTTCTCCCCGGTGCCATGTTTCTTGTCGGTCGGATAGGGAGTGTACCGGTTCTTGGGGTACCTGCCTGCGGCATGTTCCATAAAATAACGGTTCTGGATCTGGTGCTGCCCCGCATCCTGACCGGTGAGACCATCGGGCGTGAAGAGCTGGCGCAGTTGGGGCATGGTGGCTTGTGTCGTAACTGTGCAACCTGTCAGTACCCGGTCTGCAGTTTTGGAAAGGCCTGATGATGCCGTGAGGCAGCCGGGGCAGTAGACGCTTTCTGTCAGATAGAGCGACAACTTCACTGGTTTCGGGTGGGTAATAAGTATCCGGTTTACACAGGGTACCGAAAACGGGTGTGTGCTTGTTTTTTCTTTTAACGCACTGTTATTATAGAATATTTTTCGGAAACCTCTGTTTTTTCCTGTTTAGCGGCAGGTAAAAAGTACCCATCCCCGGTTGTTTTCCAATGTGGTCCGTGTCCCCTAAAGAAAGTATCAGTCCCTGGTTTTTTATGTGGTCTCGATTAGATACGTATCACAGGCTTATCCTGGCATTCTACGTGCAAGCAGTATAATATGTTTGCTGCTGCGTTTAAATTTTTCTTTCAATAGTCAAAGGAGCGTACAATGAAGAAGATTGTCATGACGGGCCTATTGCTGACGTTACTTATTTCCCTTGGCGCCTGTTGCCGACCCGGGTACTGGCATGGGCATGGTGGTGCACACAGTGCAGGCTGGCATCACCACAACAATCAAAATGGTCATCATCCCGGCTGGCACAAGAACGGATACGGCAGACGCAGATGACAGATTTTGTAAAAAAACAGATCCTTGTGAGGAGGTGACGTTTTGGCCGGCAGTTTGTCTGAGAGGCTTTGCCGGAAGTGACTGAGCATGAACATGTGGCGTGTCTTGAGATGAAATGGCCCTGCAGTGGTGTCACAGATATTCTGCAGGGCTGTAGGCTTCTTTTGGCAGTTCAACCCGGGTAAAGGTGATTTTGCAGCATTATCGCCGGTAGACATGTCGAACTCCCAGCGCCATTACCACAGCATATAAAAATTGTCGAAGCGTAGCAGCCGGTCACCTGTTTATTTTTGCGACTGTTGTTTGCGCACGTGCTGCAGGGCTTCGTTTATCTGCCGCATCAGCTCCTGTTGTTCTTCCTGATCACCATCACCTTCCATCTCCCTGCCGAGCATCTGCTGGAGAGGAGCCTCGCCCATCATTCCCAGAGGTCCGGATTGCCGCATCAGCTCGATGCCGTCGGCACGTTTGAGGGTGTCCACCGTGTTTTTGACCATCTCCTGCATCATTGACTCCATCGGTTGATCGAGTTGAGCGGTGATACCGGTCGGCGCCGAGAATGCGTCATCCGGGACAGGGGTACTGGTGTCAACCTTGGTAGCAATGACGTTGTTTTTTATCCCCATGACAGAGGTCTCGGCCTTGAGGGGAATAGCTGTTTTATGAAGCAGGTACACCGTGGAGATGCCGGCAACAGAGGCAATATCGCAGTCAAAGCCAAGTATCTTATCAGCCTTGTACCTGATCACACTGTCCACTTGCGCAAACATACCGCCAGGGCCCAGTTCTTTGGCGTTCTTTTCAAAGTTCTTTTTTTCTTCGGCATTCAACTTCGCATATTCGCTCCGGTATATTTTGACGGGGTTGGTTGTTTTTCCGCCGGTTTTTTCTCGTATATCATAATGGTAGATCCAGTTCTGATCGGTAATCTGGATGGTCTGGGTGTCTTTGCTTATTCCCATAAGAGTGGCGGTGGTGGACCGATGCTTTGCCTGGCGGGCACCGAATTCCTGTATGTACAGCGTTTCCTTGCCCACCTCGGTCCCGCTGAGTTCATAGTAAATTGTGGCTTCTTTGAACGGTGTTTTCACATCCCAGGGTAATTCCTCGCTCCAGGCACAGGACCAGGCAAACAGCACCAACATCATGACGATCAGTAAACTTTGTTTGTTCATTTGTCGGTTCCTCAGTATAGTTAGCGGGCGGCAGCTCAGCTGCTTTTACTCATTGTGCCCTACTGTATCGATCTGTTCTTCTGTCTACAAGAAAAAGAATGAGGCCACATGTTTTCCATTATTCAGACTATTGCAGAGCGCAAGATCCAGCAGGCTATGGCTGAGGGGAAAATTCCTGATCTCAGCCACTGGAAAAACAAGCCGCTGCCTCCCGATGATATGGCCAACGTGCCGGAGGATCTGCGTATGGCGTACCGTCTTTTAAAAAACGCAGGATACGTCCCTGAAGAGGTGGCGCTGCAAAAAGAGATCACCCGGCTTGAACAGGTACTGGTTGACTGCACAGATGAAAAGGAGAAGATCAGACAGTTGAAGAGAATCAGCTTTCTGCAGACCAAGTTAGGGTGTCGTCGAGGCAGACCCTTGGAGCTGGGTGAGGATGGGCCCTATTACAACCGGGTGGTGGACAGGCTGTCGAGTCCGAGAAAGGACTGACAGCCTGTTTTGCGTACCCTGTTACAGTTCTGTTATTTCGCTGAACAGATCCTTATCGTGTTCAATCTTTTCACCGTTACCGATGGTGCTTCGATAACGAGTCGTCTGTAACTGGTGGAAGAGAGGGGCAAAGGCCTGCAGATCCTGAGCACTGGTCTGGATCATCTCTTCAATTCGCTGTTGACGAAACACCGGAGTGATTCCAGACAGATAGTCATTACGGGCAGCTGCACCCTGAGCCGCCGGTCCCTGATGCGGGGTGGCCGAACCGTAGGCACCGATGATCAGTTGCTGTAACAGCTCTGTAGGTATACTTTTCAGTTCATTGACCACGGTCGGGAGTGCCTCATAGGCCTCATAGGTCTTTTTCACCTGGGGATCGCGATAACTGACCATGCCGAAGTTGCCGGTGAGGTGATTAAACCGGATAAAACAGCCGTAGGCCCCACCCATCTGTCGTACGGTATTCCACAGATAATCACGAGACAGCCAGGTCCGGAGGACCTCAAAGGACCCGTTGTACTGACTGGTGTCAGGAAAGAGCGTACAGGCCTGCACGTTGAACACCACCTCTGCCGACGTTTTAAAGGCCTGAGACGCAGGGGGTTGAGCAAACCGGGGATGCACCGGCTGCAGGGGAAGATCCGGTAATCCCTGGACCATAGACAGTCCCAGCTCCTGAAAGTTTCTGATATCGCGATCTTCAGCGGTGATTGCCACAATCAGACCCTGGCGGCGAAACAGGAGGTCGCGGATCTGACCAAGGGCATCGTGCAGCGCCGTCTCCTGTGCCGGATAGTTGCCGGCTAACTGCTTCAGGTGGAGATAGGCATGCATGCCCTGCACATATTCGTGGTACTGACCGGCCCGGCTGAGATGAGAAAAGGTTCTGGTAGCCGCCAGAGAGTACCCTTCACTCTGGGCCGCATGTTCCGCCCAGGCGAATTCCCGCTGCACGATCTCTTCGATGTGATGGATATCGGAGAAATCGACCGAGGTTAACACCTCTGTCAGGAGGTCGAGAGCCTGCGCCAGATAACCGGATAACGCCTTCATGTGCAACCAGAGTATCGGCCGAACTCTGGTCTGGTCATCGGCACGTACATAGACCTGAAAAGAGTGAGAGAAGTCGCCGGTACACAGGTTGATGGCCTTGGCAAACTGCATGTAATCTTTTTTAGCGGTGCCGATTTCAGTGAGAATGGTGGCAAACAGGTCAAGATAGGGCAACAGGTGGACAGGCAGTGAGGAGCAGTCCAGGCCAAAATCGAGATAGCAGATACCGTTTGTGTCAAGATCGTTGATCAACAGTTCGGTTTCTGTACCCAGAGAAGAGGGCAGCACTGCATGAAATGGCGGCTGTCGATCAAGATCGTCCAATGAAAGGCGCGGCAGACGGTGCAGATCCTCAAGAGAGGTGGGGGTTGCCTGAAGCGCCATCAGTTCTTTGGTTCGTTGCACCAGCTGCAACCGGCTCTCTTTGGTGAGGGATAGGGCAAAGGTTTCCAGTTGCTGTTGCTCCTGGCGGACATTTTCTGCCATTTTTTCCGGATCCGGAGCAAGAGTGACGGTGACCGTGGCTGGGTTGTCCAACAGAAAAGTACGGATGAGTTGTTCAAAATAGCCGTTTTCCGTTGCCTCCTTCCGGATCTCTGCTAAAAGCTCTTCCATGCGCAGGGCTGCAAACGGCGACATCTCATACTTCAGGGCAGGTAAGGCCTTGTTGATCAGGTCAAGACCACGCTGTGCCTTGTTCATCTCTTCCCGGACCGTGAATTCATGCTTGTTGAGCTCCGAGAGAACCAGGTCACGATCCAGCTGCTGTTCAACCATGCGGGTCAGCGTTGCCTTATAGAGGGCAAGAAAATGATCACGTTTTTCCGGGTCTGTTCCAATCAGATAGGTGACCATGAAGGTTTTATGGGCCGTGTTTGCCAAAAACACACCACCGAAATCTTTGCACAATGAGGCGTTGATGATGGCCTTTTTTAACGGTGAGCCATCGGAGTTGAACAGGATGTTGGCAATGATCTGAAAGGCGGCATTGCGTTTCCGGTCGTGCACTGTGCCGACGGTCGAGCTTATGGCCAGAAACGATCGCTGTTCTGTGGGGCTTCCCGGCTGCACCGGGTAGGTGTCGGTAATGAACCGGGGGGCTGTTGTCTCCACCCCTTCTTTGATCCCGGCCTTGGGCACCGGTTCTGTAAATTGTGCCAGGAAGCGCTGTTGAACAAAGGCCAGTTCTTCTTCCAGAGGAGCGTCACCGTAAAAAAACAGGGTGCAGTTGGAAGGGTGATAGTGTGAGCGGTGAAAGGCCACGAACTGTTCATAGGTGAGGTCGGGAATACATCGGGGATTGCCGCCTGATTCGTGGGCATAGGTCGATTCCGGCATCAACCCCTGATAAATATTATGAAACAGGGCCCGGATCGGGTCGGAATAGGCACCCTTCATCTCATTGAACACCACACCCATGTACTGGAGCTGGTCTTCATTTTTTTCCAGATGATAGTGCCACCCCTCCTGTTCAAAGGTTGAACGCAGCAGGAGCGGGTTAAAGACCACGTCGCAGTAGACGTCCATGATGTTGAAGTACTCTTTGAGGTTGCGTGTGGCAAAGGGATACCAGGTGGTGTCTGACCCGGTCATGGCATTGAGAAAGGTCATCAGGCCGCCCTTATGAATTTCACCGAACACATCCTTGACAGGATACTTCTGAGAGCCCATCAGAACCGAGTGCTCGAGAATATGGGCTACACCGGTCGAATCTTCGGGAACGGTCATGAAGGATACACAGAACGTCTTGTTGATATCCTGATTTTTAATGGCTAAGGCCTGACAACCGAGAACCGTATGAGTAAACAAAAACGCGGTGGAATGAATTTCCGGAATAGCTTCTTTCTTCTGCAGGAGAAAGCCGTGATAGGTTGAACCAATGGTAAACGTGGTCATAACGCTCCGTTTTTAAAAAATTTTATGAGAGTCTAAAAGAATGGTGACCGGGCCGGAATTTGTCAAGGACAGGTGCATATCAGCCTGGAACGTACCGTTTTGCGTCGCAAGATTCTGTTCTTTGCAGAGAGCAAGGAAGCGATCATAGAGGTGCCGTGCCTGTTCAGACGGCGCTGCTTCATGCCAGGACGGTCGGCGGCCTTTGCGGCAGTCACCATGCAGGGTGAACTGGGAGACCACCAGTAGTTCACCGCCGATATCCACCAGTGAACGGTTCATGACACCGTTGCTATCATTAAAGATGCGAAGATGCTGTATTTTGTCGACCATCCACAGCAGATCTTTGTCTGTGTCGGACCGATGCATACCGATAAGGGCAACCAGGCCGGTACTGATAGCACCGATAACCTGTTGCTCAACCTCGACCTGAGCTTTGCTGACACGCTGGATGACTGCTCGCATAGAAGAAGGGGGCTTTGGGCTATGAGCAAAAGTTACACGAGATTCTCCATCTCTGGAGAGGGGTGGTCTGTCGAGAGTTGCCTGTCCACAGGCTCCAAACCTCCGCTTAAGTAACGAACGATCGCCGTTGCCGCCAGGGCGGCGGTCTCAGCTCGAAGGATAAGGCGCCCTAAAGAAAAAATAGTGAAATTCCACTGTTGAAGGACATGCAGATCCTCAGCATGGAGCCCACCCTCTGGTCCGAGCACCAGGCAGATTGCACCGGGCTGTTTGGAAAGATGCTGCGGTAATGCCGAAATCTTTTCGTCCTCATAGGCGACTAATCGATGCCGGAAGATTGAGAAGTCGGCCTGAGCCAGGGGGGTAACCGGCAGAATCCGCATGGGTGCCGTGCGATGGCACTGTTTACATGCCTCAATGGAGATTCGTTGCCAACGCTCCAGCTGACGATTGCGGGCACCCTGGTTTTCACAGTAACGGGACTCAAGCGGTAGAAAGGTATGCACGCCCAATTCGGTTGCTTTTTGGATCACTAGATCCATCTTCTTACCCTTGAGTAACCCTTGCGCCAAAGTCAGGGGAGACTGCTCAACAGTGATTTCAAACCGTGCCTCTTCTATGACCAGAGTAACACTGTTTTTATCCACTGTTTCCAGTACAGTAGTGTACACGTTCCCCTCACCGTCGAACAGTTCGACCTTGTGGCCGGCTTTGAGACGACACACTGAGGCGATGTGCCGGGCTTCCGCACCGGTGAGAATAACCCGATCATCACTGCGGATACTGTCTGACAGGAAGAAACGTCGCATAACGGCCTTTTCTAGCATAAAATCAGGCTTGCTGCAGCTATGATTTCCGGGATCAAAGAACTAAAAAGGGCTTTTTATAGTATGCATGCCCCTTTTGCGGTGGTAGGTGTCAACTCTTGCGGGGACTGCAGCGTCAAGGGGCCGGCTGTCAGTCAGGATAAACGGATAAGCGGAAAACTCCGGAAAGTATGTATCACCGATGAACTCCTGCAAGATAACGGTGAGGATCAGGGTGTCGGCCAGGGGGAGTGCCTCCTTGTATAAACGCGTACCACCGGCAATAAAGACTTTTTCTGCGCCCCTGCAGGACGAGATGGCCGCATGGAGGCTGACAGCCACCCTGCAGCCTGGATGTGCATAAAAATTTGGATCGGCAGTCACCACGATCGTTTTTCTTCCCGGCAGAGGGCCGCCGATGGATGCACAGGTCCGTCGACCCATTATGACTGGAAAACCCATGGTGACGGCTTTGAAGTGGGCCAGGTCTTCCGGGATCTGCCAGGGAATGGTATTGTGATGGCCAATGACCCGGCGGCGGGTCAGGGCGGCAATGATGATCAGCTCCATACACGATAGACTGTTGGATTTTTGTTGTGTACTGTTGAGAGTATACCGGACAGGCGGCACTGTTACCACAAATCCTGTATCTGCTCGAGTGGAGATACGGAATGGCGACGATAACGGAGGGTGGCATGTATTTTTTGGTTTTTGGAGCAGGAGCTTTGGGCCAGGCCATTGGCTGCATGCTGGCGGCAGCTGGACATCAGGTCGACCTGGTCATACGACCTCGTTTTCTTGCTCCCCTGCAACAGACAGGACTGGAGGTGAGCGGTGTTCTGGGCACGTTTCACGCGCATCCGGAACAGCTTGGTTTGCTCACCAGCCTGAAGGCGCGCAGCGGTGCTGCCTACGATATCGTTCTGCTGACGACCAAAACCTATGACACTGATGCCGCCATTGCCGCCATTGCCAACCTGAGCAGCTGTTATTGTCCGGTGGTATCAATGCAGAACGGCTGTGGTAACCTGGAAAAACTGGAAGAGCGACTCGGTCGTGAACGAAGCCTTGCCGCCCGGGTAATAACAGGCTTTGAGATTGAGCAGTCCGGCCGGGTGCAGATTTCAGTCTCTGCGGACGCCGTGCATGTGGGCGGCTGTGTATCCGGGGTTGTTCCGGCTGCCGCCAAACGACTGGCTGAAGCATTGACACATGCCGGTCTGCCTACCGTCGCGGTGCCGGATATCTATCAGTCACTTTATGCAAAACTCCTGTACAACTGCACCCTCAACCCTCTGGGCGCCGTTCTTGGTGTTCACTATGGCTTACTTGGAGAGCATGAAGAAACCCGTATGCTTATGGACCAGGTGATTGACGAGACCTTTGCGGTGCTCACGACCATGGGGGGATCAGTACCCTGGCCCAGTGCTGCCGCTTATCGCAACGTTTTTTATGAACAGTTACTGCCGGCCACCTACAACCACCGACCCTCAATGCTCCAGGATCTGGAACATCATAAACCCACAGAGGTCGAGGCCATGGTCGGCTATGTCTCGGCTCAGGGACGGATATTCGGGGTACCGACCCCATGCTGCGACTTTCTCACCGCCCTTGTCCGTTTTAAAGAACACCAGGGCGGGTTGAGTGGACCGATCACGTAACCTGTTTTTTGCATGGATCGTTGATCAGCGATCGGCAGTTTGATCGTCTTAAAAAGAATATCCTGTATTCTTCAGCAACCCATCAGGGATTTCGTCCCTGACACGTTTGCGTGTCTCAGTCTGTATCCGGATCACCGTCAACCGGCATGCCAAAAGCCAACCGTAATTTCCGGTTGATGTCGGTCATAGCGGTTGGATGCTCCAGGAGGAATTTTTTTGCATTTTCACGGCCCTGGCCGATACGCTCGTCCTGATAACTGTACCAGGACCCACTCTTGTCGACCAAGCCATGGGCAACGCCAAGGTCGAGTAAGTCTCCGGTCCTTGAGATGCCTTCGCCGTAAACAATATCGAACTCAGCCTGTTTGAAGGGCGGTGCCACCTTGTTTTTAACGACCTTGACTCTTGTTTGGTTGCCGATCGATTCCTGCCCTTCTTTGATGGTACTGATTTTGCGGATATCAATACGGATAGAACTGTAAAATTTAAGTGCATTGCCACCGGTGGTGGTTTCAGGATTACCGAACATAACTCCGATCTTCATGCGGATCTGGTTGATGAAGATCAGCACGGTGTTGGTACGGGAGAGCACACCGGTGAATTTGCGCATGGTATGGCTCATGAGCCGGGCCTGAAGGCCGACGTGCTGGTCGCCGACATTGCCGTCGATCTCGGCTCTTGGCACCAGCGCCGCCACCGAGTCAATGACCACAACGTCGATACCGCCGCTGCGAATGAGGATTTCGGCAATCTCCAGGGCCTGTTCACCGTAATCCGGCTGTGAGATGAGCAGGTTGTCGACATCGACTCCCAACCGTTCGGCATAGGCAACATCCAGGGCATGTTCAGCGTCGATGAAGGCGGCGTTGCCACCGCGCCGTTGCGCCTCGGCAATGACATGCAGGGCCAGGGTGGTCTTGCCGGAAGATTCCGGGCCGTAGATTTCAGTTACCCGGCCCCGGGGCAGGCCTCCGACCCCCAGCGCCAGGTCAATGGAAAGAACACCGGTTGGTATGACCGGAATATTTTCTCGTTCCGTTGAACCAAGGCGCATGATCGAGCCTTTACCGAATTGCCGGTGGATTTGGGTGATGGCATTATCAATGCTTTTCAGACGGCCTTCACTGTTGTCGGTCGTTTTCGTCATGAACAACTCCTTATTGAGCTGGGTTAAAATCAAGCAGGGTACGGCGTACCATGTCTATGGCGCTTTGTGCGGTCTTCTCCTGAACCTGACGGCGCGATCCGTGGAAAAGGTGTCTACGGCTGCTGACATGCCCGCGAAAGGCAAGGCCAAGGTAGACGGTGCCGACCGGCTTGTCTGCAGTACCGCCGTCGGGTCCGGCGATACCGGTCGCAGCCACGGCTATATCGCAACCAAGGTGGTTGACTGTACCAGCGGCCATGGCCCGGGCCACGGTACTGCTGACCGCACCGTTTTTGGCAATGGTCTCTGCCTTGATACCGAGCAGACGCTCCTTGGCCTCGTTGGCATAGACCACAGTTCCACCTTTAAACCAACGGGAACTCCCCGGTATTTCAGTCAGTGAAGCGGCAATGAGCCCGCCGGTACACGATTCGGCGACACCGAGCATCAGGCCATGTTGAGCAAGCAGTTTACCGGTTACAGCAGCCAGGGTATCTTCGTTGAAACCGTACAGGTCATCACCCAATGCCTCGCGAATAAAGGCGTCAGTGCGGATGAAGTCGGAGTTTTCGACACCTTTTTGCAGACGATGACAGGTCAGGCTGACATGTACCTCGGCACCAACTGGATAGTAACCGATTTCGATGTTCTGATCTTCCAGGGGTTTGAGACGTTTGTTGATTTCAATCTCATAGAGGCCGCAGGTGCGGTAGATTCGCTGACAGACCGGCTGGGCATGTCCGGCATCGAAGGCCTGCAGACGGGGCACAACCTCGTTGCGGAGGAGAAATTCCATCTGCGGGGGCACACCAGGTAAAAAGTAGAGCGGCTTGTTGTGATACCAGAGAAGATAACCGGCCATGCGGCAATCCGGATCCAGCACCTCGACTCCCTCGGGAAGATTGGCCAGTTTGGCCAGGGGGATCGCAGCCTGTTCACCTCTGCCCAGACGCGATTCAATATTTGCCTTTACCCCCGGATGGACGGCTCCATTGAGGCCGAGGGCTTTGATCACCGCCTCATTGGTCAGGTCATCACTGGTTGCGCCCAGTCCTCCTGTAACCAGGATAAAGTCGCTGCGTTCGACCGCAGCCTTGAGAGTGGTGCCAATCAGCTTTGGATCGTCGCCGATGGTATGCATGGCGCGAATCTGGTGACCAAGCAGGAACAGATGCCGGGCAGCAAGACCACTGGTGGTGTTGACGATACGGCCCGAGGTCAGTTCATCGCCAATGGCAATTATTTCTCCAATCATTCATATGCCTCAAAGACTGCGAACCGCAGATTACCTGGTTTGACGACTTTCCTCAAGCTCGTCCTCAGTGATAATGCCTATGGGATGTCCGTTCTCAATGCCGGTACACCTGACCGAAACCACCTGGTGAACTTCACGGGAGGGGCCGGGAAACAGGAGCGGCAGATAGTTTTCAGAAAACCCCTGCAGCAGCCCGCTTTTTGCCTGTCGCCGTTCAACAAGCACCCGATGGAGACGACCGATGTTGTCTTGATATCGGGACTGGCGTTTTTTTGCATCCAGCGAGTGCAGTCGCCGGACTCTGTTTTCCTTCACAGGGCCGGGCAGCTGCCGGGGCAGGGAGGCGGCCAGGGTGCCGGGTCTTCGGGAGTAGGGGAAGACATGCAGATAACCGATCTTCAGGTCAGCGAGCAATGCATAGGTGTTATCGGCTTCCTGATCGGTTTCACCCGGAAAACCGACCAGAACGTCACAACCGATGGTTGTCTCCGGCTGGGCATCGATCACCCGCTGGATAGTATCGGCAAACTGTGCGCCGGTGTACCGGCGGTTCATTCGGGCCAGGACAGCGTCATCACCGCTTTGGAGCGGTATGTGCAGATGCGGCATGAAGTTGGGGTATCTTTGCATCAGCTGGAGCAGGGTGTCGTTCACTTCACCGGGTTCAATGGAACTCAGACGAATCCGGCAGTGTGGAAATGTGCGACAGAGCCGATCGAGAAGACTGTAGATGGTTTCACCCTCGTGAAGGTCAAGGCCGTATTTACCGACATTGATGCCGGTGATCACCAGCTCACGATACTCCTGTTCAACGAAAATCGCGGCCTGTGTCAGGACATCGGCCAGGGGCAGGCTACGGCTGGCGCCTCGAGTAAAGGGCACAATGCAGTAGGAGCAAAAGTTATCACAACCATCCTGAATCCGAAGGTAGGCGCGGGTGCGGTTACGGAACCGGACAACAGGGAGGTTGCAAATTTGCCGATTCTCCCGGATACGGCCCATGAGTAAAACCAGGTCAGGTGAATGCTTGCTGAGGGCAGTGGCCACCAGACGGTGTTTGTTGCCGTTACCGACAACAAGCAACGGTTCTGCAGAGAGATCAAACACTGCTTCCGGATCCATCTGGGCGTAACAGCCGGTGACCACTATTCTGGCCCCGGGGCGTTGATGCAGCACCCGTCGGATCAACTGTCGTGACTGTTGACCGGCCCTGGCGGTCACGGTACAGGTGTTGATCACATAGATATCGGCTTCAGCCTGAAATGGCACCACCTGACAACCAGCTGCCTCGAAACCGCTTGCAAAGGCTGCCGATTCGAATTGATTCACTTTACAGCCCAGGGTGGTGATCGCAACCCGTGTTTTCATAGTGCTTCTTTATCCTTGTCGATCACCGCACTGCCGATTACCCGGTTGTCTTTGTACAGCACGGCGAATTGACCGGGGGTGACAGCCCGTTGCGGGGTGGCAAAGGAAAGCGACCAGCTTCCGGCACCATTGGCAGTCAGTTCAGACAATACAGGGAGGTGTCGGGAGCGCAACTGGACCAGACCATGCCAGGGCAGAGGTGGGGCTTCATAGGTCCAACGCAGTGAATGCAGCGAGCAACGACCGGTAAAGAGCTCTTCTTGTTTGCCGACAATCACCTGGTTACGGTTTTCATCGAGCCGGATCACGTACCAGGGGGTTTTATCCGGTGAACCAAGTCCCCGGCGCTGACCGATGGTGTAGTGCCAGATGCCACGATGAGCGCCGACTTGTCGTCCATCTGTGGAGACAATCGGCCCGGGATGCTCTTGAAAACCATGGTTCGCAAAAAAGGTGGCCATTCCCTGAGTAAGAAAGCAGACGTCCTGACTTTCCTGGTTGGTATGCTGCAAACCTGCAGCAGCTGCCTGTGCATAAACCTGTTTTTTGGTCCAGGTCCCCAGGGGAAAGAGTGCGGTTTGCAGTTGTTCGGCAGTCAGGCGGGCCAGAAAATAGGATTGATCCTTTCCCTGATCTATACCGCGAGCCAGAAAAAGAGCGCCCTGCTGATCGTGTATCTGGGCATAATGACCTGTGGCAACGAGATGCATCCCCTGCTGAAACATTGTCTGGGCCAACAGGCCGAATTTGATGGTTTCGTTACAGTAAATACAGGGGTTGGGAGTGATGCCTGCTTGGTAGCTGTTGATAAAAGGGGTGACGACCTGCTCGGTGAAGGACCGGCGCAGATCAATAATGGTCAGAGGGATCGACAGCTGCCGGGCAATCTGTTGTGTACGCCGGCACTGCGCGTCCGACTGGGGAAGGGGCAGCAGCATGTGGAATCCGTGTACACGATGGCCTTTCTGAAGCAGCAGCAGAGCTGCTATGGTGGAGTCGACGCCACCGCTCATTGCGATACCGACTGTTCGTGCACCCATATATAAGTTTACTTCAAAATAAAAAACAAATGGTCAATGGGAGGGGTAGCCGATCGATGTGTTCGTGAGCGGAATCTGACGCCTGTCGGTGCTGTTCATAGCAGCGAGGTCAGAATATCGCAATTGCGGCAGATGGCTATTTTTTCCTTCCAGCTTGTATCGGCAGTCCCTTCACAGTGGGTACCGCTGAGAAACCAGCAAAGCTGCCCTGCCTGGAACTCCCATGCCGGGCACTCTTTTTTGTGTGCGCATTTTTTGACAATCCAGCAGTCTTTACTCCGCCGGGCCTGGGTGTCGAGCCGTTGGTTAACCGCCAGAAAATAGAGTTGGCGCTCAACATGGAGAGGTATGGTTCGCCAACCCTGCTCATAACTTTGTATGGCCTTTAAGGAGACTCCCAGAAGTTCGGCAAGATGTTTTTGGGTTTTTCCCAGTTTGGCCCGTAATTTGATAAAAGTTTCACGATTCATATCGACGTGTCTGCTCTATTTTATTAATTTCAGTATGAAATTACCATACGCTGCAAGGTTTGCCAAAGTTTTTGTTTGTGTACTTCTGTCAGGAGTCAGCCGAATGTCAGGCCCCCCTGGCACAGATCTGGTAACAGTGGGGGCGTGTATTTTTAAACACCATTTTGTGGCCTGCTTTATCCGGCCGAGGAACCCAGTAGCATGATTGAACAGGAAAAATTTAACGGAACCGGAGTTGCACGGCTCAGACGGGCGTTGCGCTGTTCCTATGTAGGATTGACCACCGCTTATCGCAATGAAGAGGCCTTTCGTCAGGAACTCGTTGTCTGTCTGATTCTGACACCGGTTGCCTGTTGGCTTGGTGATACCGGTGTGGAGCGTGCCCTCCTTGTTGGCAGTCTGCTGATCTTACTGATTGTTGAAATTCTCAATTCCGCAGTTGAAGCCGTGGTTGACCGTATCGGACTGGAACACCATGAACTCTCCGGATTGGCCAAAGATCTCGGTTCTGCGGCTGTTTTTTTAGCTATTGTTCAGATCGTGGTGATCTGGTTCCTGGTACTGTTCACCTGAAAGCGAGGATATCTTCCTGTGTTCAGTGCTGGCCGCTGAAGCCTGTTTTTCTCCCATCTTCCGTTTTCTGGTGGAGAAAATTCTCCTGCAGTCCATGGACAGACAGGGCTGTCCTGACGGATCTGATTGTTGGTCATGTTGATCCATGAATTTTTCAGAAAGCAAATTTCAGCAAACAAACCGGTATTTTAAACAGTAACGTTTGGTAGTGTCAGGTAGCGGAAATTCAGAATATCTTGATTTTTCACGTGCTTCTTTCCTCTGTCACCAAAAGCGTCTGGTTTCCGAATGGGAGAAAAGATCACACGATTTTTTAATTGATGTGTGTGTTGCGTGCGGGGAAGGATAATTCGTGTTATCTTTTTGTGGTTTCAGTTGGAGGAAGAACAGGGACAGGAGCATCAATCTGTTCACATGCACATCACCAGGGAGAGAACCTATGCGTTACAGACATCTGCTTACGGTCTTTACGTGTTTATCCGCAGTCTTGAGCTGCGCTACCATCAGCCTGGCCCATTTTGGCTGTGTCATCCCGTCTGATGATATCGTCACACAGGAGGATCCCAGAAAAATTCAGGTTGCACTTAAATTTCTGCATCCTCTGGAAGGGCAGTACATGGAACTGGCCAGGCCTGAGCAGTTCGGGGTACAGCATGAAGGCAACCGCACAGATTTGCGCGCTGCCTTGACTTCCTTCATCGGTAAAGGGGGAGATCAGCAAAAAGGAGCCACGTTCTGGCAAGCTGAGTACACAATTAAGCGTCCCGGCGACTATACGTTTTATATGGAGCCGGTTCCATACTGGGAGCCGGCTGAGGACACCTTTATTGTTCATTATACGAAAGTTTGTGTCAATGCGCTGGGCAAGGAAGAAGGGTGGGCCTCTCCTGTGGGTCTGGAAACGGAGATTGTCCCCTTCACACGGCCCTATGGCCTGTGGACCGGGAATGTTTTTACCGGGCAGGTGCTGGTTAAGGGCAAGCCGGCAGCGTTTACTGAGGTTGAGATCGAATACCTCAGTGAATCCGCAGTGAATACCAAGGAGATTACCGTTCCCGGAGACCCCTTTGTTACTCAGACGCTCAAAACCGATGCCAAGGGTATGTTCAGCTATGCCATGCCCTGGGCGGGATGGTGGGGTTTTGCAGCCTTAAACACTGCGGACCGGACCATAAAAAAAGATGGTGTTGACAAACCTGTTGAGATTGGCGCGGTTTATTGGGTGTTTGCCACGCCGATACCTTAATCTTGCTGGTATCTGATAAGAGGCGGAGTATGCGATTTGTTTATCAATGTCTGGCTGTCGTCATTGTACTGACAGGGATAGGCGTTGGGCCTGTTTGGGCTCATAAGGTGAATCTTTTTGCCTATACCGAAGGTGGCATTGTGTACACGGAAAGTTACTTCTCAGATGGAGTAAAGGTCAAAGGAGGTCGCATTGAGGTGCAGGATGCCGGCGGTACAACCCTGCTGAAGGGCATAACTGATGACCAGGGGCTCTTTTCTTTTCCCTTGTCCCAAAAGGAAGACATGACCATCATCCTCAATGCCGGTATGGGGCATAAGGGGACGTATCTGTTGAAAAAAGAAGAGATGTAGCTGTGCGCAGAGAACAACGGGCTTTGAAATCAATGCTCTTGCTGGCGGTTTTTATGCTGACAGTACCATGCATCGGCTCGGCAAAAGAGCAGCAGTCCTCATCTGTATCTGCAGTGCAGCAGCAAAACTGTGATGCAGTCCTTTTTGTTGTTGAGGAACAAAATCGTGAACTGCGGCAGGAGCTTCGACAGATTAAACGCGAACTCAGTCTTCTCAATCAAAATATGGAGAGACCGGGTGTCCGGGAGATCATAACCGGTATCGGTTTTATTCTTGGTCTGTTCGGTGCGGCTGCCCTGTTCAGCGCCCGCCGTCGTTCTCGAGCCGACAGGGAAGAGTGATCATGCACATTGCTGATGGGGTGTTGCCCTTTTCCATTGCTGCGGCAGGGTATGCGTTGACTGTTGGCGGTGTCGGCATCAGTCTCCGCATGCTGCATAATGATGACCTGCCAAAGATTGCAGTGGCAACGGCCTCTTTTTTTGTGGCTTCCCTTGTTCACCTGCCCCTTGGCCCAACCAGTGTCCACCTTCTTTTACCAGGCATTGTCGGCGCCCTGCTTGGTTCGGCCGCCTTTCTTTCGATAACTATCGGTCTATTTTTACAGTCACTGCTTTTTCAGTTCGGCGGCTTGACAGCATTGGGTGCCAATGCCCTGATGATGGGGGTACCGGCCCTGATTTGCGGGTGGCTTTTTCGACGTATCCGGGGGCAAACCCGCACTTCAAATGCCATTGCCGGAGCCATGGTCAGCGGCCTTGGTACCGTTCTGGCGGCATGTATCCTTGCTGTTTTGATGATGACAGCCGGTGAGGATTTTTGGGGTGTTGCCAAGGTTGCGGTGCTGGCGCATATACCGGTTGTTGTGGTGGAAACTTTAGTTGGTGGAGGGATTGTCAGTTTTCTCTACCAGGTGAAACCCGAGTTGTTGATTTCGAGAACAGTACCCGGTTGATCATTATGCCGAACCAGATTTCAAAGGTTATCGTCCTGGACACTTTTGAAAGCTTTGGTCTTGTCCTCGCAACACTTACAGTGGTGCTGGTTGCCGTTGTTTTTTTCAGCCGACGTAAAAGACAACGGGTCAGTGACAACCGCGAGCCGGACTGGTCGATTCCCGTTCTTGATGAACAGTCTGATGGATCATCTCTTTTTCACTCCTGGCATCCCACCGTCAAGGTGAGCACACTCTGTCTCTGCTGTTTTCTGATCGTCTCTCTCAGCACCTTAACCTGGTGTCTGGCAGCTGTCGGGGTCTGTACTCTTGCCGTCCTGTTGGCTCGTACACCGTGGGAACGCCTGTTGCGACGCCTGACCGCAATAAGCGGGTTTCTCGCCATGCTCATTGTTCTTTTACCCTTCACCAGCGCCACCCGGCCGGGAGATACGGTTCTACTTGTTTTTGGTATGGAAGGCTGGCCGCTTCATCAACGTGGCCTCGTTCTCGCATTAACCATTGTCTGCAAGGCGGTCAGTGTTGTCCTGCTGATGGAACCGATGCTGGGCACAGCCCCTTTTTTTCGTACTCTGCGGGGATTTGCCGGGCTCGGTCTTCCTCAGAAGCTCCTGTCCATGACAGCCCTGTGTCATCGTTATCTGTTTGTTTTTCGGGAGGAGATCTTGTATATGCAGCGGGCGATGCGGGTACGGGGGTTTACGCCCAGGACGAATCTTGGCACCATGCGTATTATGGGCAACTGTTTTGGTATGCTGTTTATCCGCTCCTTTGAACGGACAGAACGAATTTACGAGGCAATGTTGAGTCGCGGGTATCAGGGCAGTTTTCCCATTGGTCCTGAACCACCCAAAACGGTTTGTGATTTTATAAAAGCAGCCGCATGCGCCATAATCGGTCTCCTGTTGTTGGTGCTTGATAAAATGATGCCGATACTTTTGCCATAGCTTTTTGCGCCTCCCTTTTCCCTGCTGATACAAATTCTTGTGCCTTTGCTGATAAATAACCTGCCATCTGCCGAAAGACAGCCACCTCTGTTCTCCATCCGCCAGTTGTCTTTTACCTATCCAGACGGTACGCCCGGCCTGCAGGGGGTTACACTGGACATTCATGCCGGTGACCGGATCGCGCTGATGGGCCCCAACGGTTCTGGGAAATCGACACTGATTCGGCACCTGAATGGACTCAATACGGTGCAGGAAGGCTCGTGCTTGTTTGAGGGCAGCAATATCGAACCCGACCGGAACTCGACCCTGCGGCAACGGATCGGTCTGTTGTTTCAAGACCCCGACGACCAGCTTTTTTGTCCGACCCTGTATGAGGATGTCGCCTTTGGTCCTCGCAATCAGGGCAAGAATGCAACCCAGGTTGATCACCTGGTCCGAAATGCCCTGGCTGGCGTCAACCTTGACCACCTACTCTACAAGTCGTCTCACAGTTTGAGCTACGGTCAGAAAAAACGGGCTGCCTTGGCTGCCATTCTTGCCATGGAGCCTGAAGTGCTGCTCCTTGATGAACCGACGGCTAATCTGGACCCCGGTCAGGAACGACGGATCAAGGAACTGCTGGCAGGATACACCGGCACCCTCATCATCATTGAGCATGATCTGCTTTTCCTCCAGGGGATCTGTAACCGGGCGGTCGTCCTGGTTGAAGGCCGGGTGCAATATGATCAGCATTTTGATGACCTGCTGGGAAATCCCCGGCTTCTGGTTGCGTGTGGCCTCGATTTTACCTTTCGTTTTACCGACTTGGATTGTGCTGCGGCGAGTACGGGACATCAGCATTGTCAGGTCGCCCCTGAACAGGATACCGACGGCTATCATCGGCAGTCAGATCATGGCAGGCAACCCCTGATCGAGCTGCAACAGTACAGTTATCGTTACGCTGACGGAACAGTTGGTCTTCGCGATATAAACTTCGGTCTCTTCACAGGAGAGACCGTGGCTCTGCTGGGTGAAAACGGGGCGGGCAAATCTACTTTGGCGCTCTGTTTGCTTGGTTTGCATCTGGGTGAGGGTTCTCTGCTGCTGGACGGAGAACAGGTGTCCCCAAACGAACGATCACGACTTTGGCAAAGGGTGGGCATGGTGTTTCAGCACTGTGCTGAACAGCTGTTCTGTCCCTCCTGTTGGGAAGAGGTTGCATTCGGACCGCAACAGCTGGGATTGCCTGCAGATGAGGTGGAGCATCGTACGCAAGAGGCCCTGGCGCTGGTCCAGCTTCATGGTTGCGAAGAGCGGGTGCCTCTCAATATGAGTGAAGGTGAACGTAAGCGATTGGCAATCGCTGCTGCCCTTAGCCTACGTCCGGATCTACTGCTCCTTGATGAACCGGCGGCAGGTCTTGACCCTCGCAGTGAAGCCCTCCTCGTGCAAATCCTTGCAGAACTCCCTGTAACAAAATTGCTCATCACCCATGATCTGAATTTCATCCGCTGGTTGAGCCGGCGCACAGTGGTTCTGCATCAGGGACGGATCATTCGCGACTATGCGACCAGTTCATTTCTGGCCGATGAGCACCTTCAGGAAATTACCGGCCTTGATTACCAGTACAAAAGAAGATGCCGGCAGGCTTAAAATAGGCCGTTCAGCACCATTTTTTGAAGACTGAAAGGGGCATGTGCTGCTCAGGTGACTGAGCGGTGTTGTGTGTTACCTGGAGCGTCTGATCAAGGCAGCAGAAGATGCCTGCCGGCATCTGATACATTGCTTGTTCCGGGCCGATGAAAAAAAATCTTGGTAACGGTGGCAGGGTTGACGAAGACTTTGGTTTTCGGTTATGATGGTACACCAATCAAAACAGTATGCGCCTGTAGCTCAGCTGGATAGAGCATCGGACTTCGAATCCGAGAGTCGGGAGTTCGAATCTCTCCAGGCGCGCCACTGCACATTCAAGAGCTTGGCGTTAATTTGCCAGGTACTTTTTTCTTATTCGCAGCAACAGGGCCTTTGTCAATGAATTCGGCCCTACAATAAGGACGACGGGCCTCATCAGGCCTTTGACAACGTGACTCAGGATGAGAGGTCTCTTACAACCTCTCTCTTCATCAGCCATGGCAGCCTGAGGCCTCCCATGAATCACCACTGCCTCAGAGCTTGTTCCACTTCCGGGCTGTCCAACCTCAAGGGGCCATCGCCCAATGCATCAATAATGAGCATAAAATCAAATCAATGGAGGTTTTTATGGAAGTGAAAGATTATTGCAAAAATGTGGATATGGAACTCACTGTCTGGAAGGCAAAACTTTACGATGTTATCAGCAAAGTGGAGAAGTTGCCCACCAGCAGCAAACAACGAATGCTGGAAGAGGTAAATGGGTTGCATATTGTCATGGCTGAGCTTGAAGATAGAATCGATAAACTGCGGACAGAGTGCCCGGTTTCCTGGAAGCCTGAGAAAGATGAAATCCAGGGAAAGTTCTCTGAACTTACCAGCAAGTACAATAGCGCGGCAGGTGTACTTTTTGACTATGATTTTGGAGGTTGATAACGTTGTCATTCTTTAGACAACCTGTCTTGATGGTACAATGTATCATCTGTCGATCGTACAACTTCCAAATCAAAAAACGTTCTAAAGATACGATGTAAGAAAAAAAGTATACTGACGGCGATGGACCCTTGAGGTTGGATCCTGCCCGTATTGAGTGGAGATTTCGTTAAGCTGTATAATGTGAAAGGGCGTTCAAAGGATATCCTGGCAACAAATTTGTCATATAAAGTGTTGACTTTTCATGAATCCTTGAACCGTTAATGATTCATCTCTTTATTTTGTACTTGATTTGTAAAGTTTGATCCTCTCTTTTTTAAAGATCGGTAAAAATGCGAACAGGGTGTTGACTTCATAGAGTCAACACCCTGTTTTTATATGGCGTCCCCAACCGGATTTGAACCGGTGTTGCCGACGTGAAAGGCCGGTGTCCTGGACCTGACTAGACGATGGGGACGAAATGAAACGATGCTGCTGGTGGGTCGTGCGCGATTCGAACGCGCGACTCTCTGCTTAAAAGGCAGATACTCTACCGGCTGAGTTAACGACCCATAGATTTAAAAAAAATTTTTTACCTTTTTTTATTTCACGTGTCAATAAAAATTAAAGACAGTAAGGACATTTTTTGAAGAAAGAGTCGTCCTTTTGAGAGATGCTGGAAGAGATCTAAATGGTTCCTGTTCATTTCTCGCTGGTTTCGCAGCAGGTTTGCGAGTACAATTCTGCAGGTCGAGTCAACAATTCTGCGGACGATTATCTGTCCGTTGAGCTTAACAGGTAGTGATTATTATGGGTTTATTATCGGGTTCAGCATCATTTACACGTTTTACAGTGGTGGGGGAATTACCCGCCTCTTTCTGGGAATTTGCCGCACAGCGAATTGCCGCTCTGAGCTTCAAAGACATTGATGACACCATAGATGAATTCTCCATTGGCTGGGTGTCAGTGGCTGATATGTTTGATGCAGGCTTTGCTTACAGCAGTTACGCTGCCGGCGATAACCTTGTTTTGACCATGCGGATTGACGAACGTAAGGTGGCTCCCTCTGTGTTGAAGAAGTATGTGACTAAGGAAGAGGAGCGGTTGAAAAGAGAAAAACAGATCCCTCGCCTCAGTCGATCTGCTCGTTTGGAGATCAAGGAACGGGTACGAGCGGAGCTGGTTCGCCATTCGCCGCCGGTACCATTGACCTGTGATGTCTGCTGGAACCTTGCCGACAACACCGTCCTTTTCTTTTCCACAAGTAAAAAGGCAATCGCCCTGCTGGAAGATCTTTTCAAGGAGACGTTTCAGGTCTCTCTGGTTTTACAGATTCCCTGGACGACCGGATTGCGCATGGTAAACGAAGATATTCTTGATCAATACGAAGCCATGCGGCCCGCTCTGTTGCTGTAGTTGAACGTGTATCTGATTCCTCTGATTACCCTGATGGAGATAGAATGAACAGTTCTTTGCTTGCCCTGATCGCTGCAGCTGTCTTGATCGTGATTGTTCTGGCACTAAAAAAACGGTCAACCGGTAAGAGATCCGATGGAGCCGTCCAGGAAGTACAGGCAGAGGCGGCTGCCCCTGCTGAAGAGGCCGTAGAAAAAGAGTCGGTGCTCTCTGATGATCCGGAAGAGACGGTTGCTACTGACGAAGAACCGATGGTTTCTGCTGATGAGACGGTCGAGGCTCCGCTGGAGGAGATGCCGGCAACCGAACCAACAACAGGTGCCCTGGTACAAGAATCTGAGCCGGTGATCGAGGCAATAGAACTGGAGGTTATTGAAACAGAGGCACCGGTCGATCAGGAGGAAAGAGCTGTTGAACCAGGGGAAGAGCTGCCGGTGGATATCACGGTATCTGCTGCAGAAGAGGAAGAGACAGCAGAACATGCGTCGGATGAGTCGGAAGCGGCAGCTGGTGAAGATGAGGTCGTCACTGCTGCTTTTGTGCAGGAAAGCCGTGAGGAGAGCGGGCAGGAAGAACAGCTGTTTGCAGAAGTTGACCCCGTTTTTTCTGATTCGGCGACGGTAACAGAGGTGGTTGTCGATAGTGACGAAGAAGCAGCTGTTTTTGCCGATGAGACGGTTGATCCGGCGCTGAAGGTTACTGCTGACACAGAGCCTGTACCAGGCGAAGGTGAGGAAGGGGCATCCTTGGTCATAGAGGCGGTCGATGAAAACGAGCCTGAGGTTGCACAGGTAATAGCTAGGGAAGAGGCCACTTCTGAAGTTCAGGATGAGCCTGAACTTCGCGTTCCGGCCGCCACAGAAGAAGTGGAGGCCGAGACAGAGGTGCCGGTTTCTGAGCCGGACGAAGAAGTGCCGGCAGATGCGGCTGCAGCGCAACCGCTTCAAGAGGATGAACAGCAGGAGGCGGCACCGGTACCACCGACTGACAGTACAGTTTCTCTAGAGAGCTCAGATGTTCCCCACCCTGCTGCTGTTGAAGCCGGGCAGGCTCCCACACCGATTCACCTGACCCTCGAGGTGTATTCCGAACGTTTGTACGCTCTGGAAGAGCGTCAGCGCTCGTTATTGACCGACGCTATTACCCGTCAGGATGAGGCCCTGCGTGATCGGTTGCAACGGGAGCTTGTGGTTATGAATGAGAAAATAGCGTTGCTGGCCGACAGTTATACTGAGGAGATATCCTGTTATCAGCAGGTGCTGCAGATCATGACACAGCTGCAACAGGAAGGAAATGGATCTGCAGAATTAGATGAGGCTGTTGAGCATCTGTATACAGGTGATCCTAAAAAAGCCGAAGCGGTCTTGTCGGCGCTAAGTAAAAAGATGCAACCGTTTGCAGCCCGGGCAGCCTATGGCTGTGGCCGTTTGGCTGAATGCCGGGTTGATTTACAGCTGGCGCTCGCCATGTACAGAGGCGCGATTGAACAGGATGTGGACAATGCTGATTATCTGCAGGCCGCAGGACGGGTTGCGCGCAGCCTTTATCGGTATAAGGAGGCTTTGCCGTGGCTGGAGAGCTACGTACAGTTGAAAAAGAACAGTAACAGCCGTGATGCGGTGGGATTAGCCTTGGCACAGCGGGAACTGGCCTATACGTATGTGTTGAGCGGCAACTATCAGAAGGCGGGGCCACTGTATAAGGAAGCCATGACCGGCATAGCCAGAAGACTTGGTGAAGATCATCCGGAGATGGCCGTCAGTTGGCAACAGATAGGTGAGCTGCAGGAGACTCTGGGGGAATATGACAAGGCGGTTGCTCTCTATAAAAAGGCCATCTCCATCCTGGTGAAAAAACGGGGAACCGAGCACCCGTCTCTGGCCAACCTTCTGACCAGGCTGGCGGCGTTGTATATGGAACTGGAACAGGAGAAAGAGGCTGTGGCTGTCTATGAACAGCTGGTTCGAATCCAGGAAAAAGCCCTTCGGCCGACTCACCCGCAGCTGGCCATCAGTCTGAATAATCTTGCTGAGGCCTATCGTCTGGAGGGACGTTATGGTGAGGCTGAGGCGTGTTATCAGAAGATATTGGAAATCAATGAAACCGTGCATGGCCCTGAGCATCCCAGTGTGGCCGCTGTTTTACAGGAATTGGCCAAGCTGAACACCACTCAGCGTCGGCCCGAGGAGGCAAAACGTTACCAGGAACGGGCTGCTGCAATTTTTCAAAAGATTGTAGATGCCTCGGAAAAAACTTCTGATAAGGAAGGACTGACCCTGGAGCTGGAGTAAAATATCTGTTTGGTTGTAATACTTGAAGGTGCGCAAGTACGGGCATGGTGATAAAAGGAATGGCGATGTTGGGTGAGCAATATGGATCTGGTTGATCTGATACAGGAGAAACGGTTTTTAGGTCAGGAGTTCCTGGCCTGGCTTTGGTATAAATCGGAAGAACGAGGCGGCAGTATTGATGTCCCCGGACGGGGTGACGTGCTGGTCGTGTTTGAGAAGCATATGCTGCTGGAATATGGGGAAGGTGAGGCCAACGAGAAATTAATTTGCCGGGGGCTGCAAACTGAATTAAAAGAAGCGCGAGCTGCTCTCAGGCTGGCTAAAAAGCCGGAGCAGGCACGTATTCGTCTGGCGTGGGGAGAAAATGAGTTCAGTGTGACTCTGACGGCGGCGATTTTTGAGTTTCGTAATGTCCGTCTTCCTAAAACGGTAGATGCGGCAGATGAAGGTGCTGATCGTGAAAGCATGGAGGGGCGCATTCTTGAGCGGATAGCTCTTTTCGAAGAGTTAACCCGGCTGATCGACGACCTCTTTCGACTGTATATCAATATTCGCGCCTCACAGCTCTGGAATGAAGAACTGATCAGGATTCGTCACTGGATCGGGACAGACAGTCAAATCGATTAACCTTATAAGTGGTTTTTATGGAATTTGAAACCGTGATAGGGCTGGAAGTGCATGCCCAGGTAAAGACCAGAAGCAAAATTTTCTGCAGCTGTTCCACGCAGTTCGGAACACCGCCCAACACTCAAACCTGTCCGGTCTGTCTGGGGATGCCGGGATCCCTGCCCGTACTGAACCGGCAGGTGGTGGAATCGGCCCTCAGGCTGGGATTGGCGACTGATTCGTCCTTTAATCGGGAAAACCGGTTTGCCCGCAAGAATTACTTTTATCCGGATCTGCCCAAGGCGTACCAGATTTCGCAGTTTGAGCTGCCGATCTGCGAACATGGTACGCTGGAAATAGAGCTTGAGGGGCAGGCGCCAAAAAGCATCGGTATCACTCGTATCCATATGGAAGAGGATGCCGGCAAACTGGTGCATGATGAACACGAACCGGTCAGCTATGTTGATCTTAACCGGAGCGGTATGCCGCTGTTGGAAATTGTCAGCGAACCGGACCTGCGTTCACCCGAGGAGGCGGCAGCCTATCTCAAAAAGTTGCATGCCATTGTCCGTTATCTCGATATCTGTGACGGGAATATGCAGGAAGGCAGTTTTCGCTGTGATGCCAATATTTCCTTACGACCGATTGGCCGGGAAAAATTCGGTACCCGCTGTGAGCTGAAGAACATGAACTCCTTCCGCAATGTTCAGTTGGCACTGGAGTATGAAGTGCGGCGTCAGCGGGATATCCTGCTTGAAGGCGGGCAGGTGGTGCAGCAGACGCTGCTGTGGGATCCGGATCGCGGCCGGACCGAACCGATGCGCGGTAAGGAGGAGGCCCATGATTACCGTTATTTTCCGGATCCTGATCTGGTGCCGGTGGTGGTGGATGACGGCTGGATTGAACGGGTGCGTGCCGAGTTGCCGGAGTTGCCGGACAAACGGCGGCAGCGTTTCATCGACGATATCGATTTATCTGACTATGATGCCACGATCCTCACCGCCTCCCGCGAGTTGGCCGATTATTTTGAAGCAGCACTCGGGAGCTATGGGAATGCCAAAAAACTGGCCAATTTCATTGGTACCGAACTCCTGCGTGACTTTGGTCCGGAGCGGATTGGTGACTGTCCGGTCAAACCACACCAGCTTGCCGATCTGTTGAGCATGACAGAGCAGGGGAAGATTTCCGGCAAAATCGCCAAAACAGTCTTCAGCGCGATGTTGATCAGCGGTGATGATCCGGAGACAATCGTCAAGGCCCAGGGTTTGGTCCAGATGAGCGATGAGGCAGAGCTCGTCAGCCTAGTGCGGGAGATTCTTGCCGCCAACCCGGATCAGGTCCAGCAGTTCCGTGAGGGTAAGGCCAAGGTGATGGGCTTTTTTGTTGGTCAGCTGATGCAGAAGACCAAGGGGCAGGCGAATCCGCAACTGGCCAACAGGTTGTTTCAGCAGGAGTTGGGTTGAATGCTCTGATGCAGAGCTGCAGTATGGAGCCGGCTGCAAACGCTGTCTCAAGGAACTCAAATTTGAGCTTTTTTGAGGATGCACGCGCCATTGAAAGACGATGATGTGAGGGAGGAGTGTGCAAGAGGCGATCTCTTGTTTGTGCTTTGCTGAATACGGGCGGGCGCGCACGGTACAAGATATAGGCAGACATCTGCCGAAAAACACCTGATTGTCGGGCAGACATCTGATCTTGCCCATTCTTTACATTCTTTAATCGCCGCAACGGCAGGATCTGTGAAGAAGCTCAGCTGATCTGGATCAGTACCGATGGAAAAATGTGAGTGGCAGAAAAAAGGACAGGGCCATCGACAACGCCTGCGTGATAAGTTCCTTGAACAGGGTATTGAGGCGTTTACCGACAGTGAAATTATCGAACTGCTGCTGACCTTCGGCACACCGCGGTCCGATTGCAAGGAGGCGGCCCGCCTGGCCCTGGCACAGTTTAAATCCCTGCCGGCGGTGCTCGACGCCTCATCCGTTCAACTGCAGCGGATCAAGGGACTGGGGTCGAAGAATATCTTTGCCCTGCAGTTTATCCAGGGTGTGGCGCGCCGTTATTTGCGCCAGCGCGTTGTCGGCAGACAGTATGTTCATTCCTCCCGGGAAGTTGCCGACTATCTGATCCACACCATGCGCGGCCTGCAGCATGAGGTATTTACCGTGGTCTTTCTTGATGCCGCCCATGCCGTCATTGATTCTGCGGTGGTTGCGGAAGGCACCATCACCATCAACACCATCTATCCCCGCGAACTCGTCAAGGCGGCCCTGGCACATAATGCAGCCGCCCTGGTTGTTGCTCACAACCATCCCTCCGGCAGTCTCACCCCCTCGCGACAGGATGAAGAGCTGACCCGTACGTTGCACCTTGTCTGCTCCTTTATGCATATCAACCTTCTTGATCACCTCATCATAGGCAGCGGTGATCAGGTGTACAGCTTTGCCGATCAGGGTATTATGGCCAAGATTCGTGACGACTGCCGGCAGATTGTCAGACAGGTGGGCTGATGCTTCTGGAACAGCAGGCCGGACTCTATGTGCATGTTCCCTTTTGTCACCGGAAGTGCAGCTACTGCAGTTTTTTCTCAACTGTGCCCAGAGCGGGGGACCGTGACCGGTTCTGTTCAGCGCTGCTGACGCAGATGCAGCACCTGGCGGCCCAGCCGGAGGTGCAGCGTCTTGGCTTTGCCACGATCTTTTTCGGTGGTGGCACGCCTTCAGTCTTCCCCGCCTCTGTCTTGAGTGATCTTCTGCACAGGTTGCGTCATCTGTTTTCTTGCAGCACCCCTGATCCGGAGATTACTGTAGAGGTTAATCCCGGCACCATTGATGGGGCGGCGCTGTCCGCACTGCGGCGGGCTGGGTTTAACCGGCTTTCCATCGGAGTGCAGTCACTGGTGGACCGTGAACTCGCCGCGCTGGGCCGCATGCACAGCAGCCGGGAGGCATTGGCCGCTATTCTTGCCGCCCGTCGGGCCGGTTTTGACAACCTGAGCTTTGATCTGATGTATGGGCTGCCGCAACAGACGGTGAGCAGTTGGCAGGCAACGCTGGATCGCGCCTTGGATCTTCAGCCGCAACATCTCTCCATGTATGAGTTGACAGTGGAAGAGGGAACTCCCCTGGCTGCTCAGGCACAGGCTGATCCCCGGTTGCTCCCGCCCGAGGAGGAGGTGCTGGCAATGATGGCAGCCACGGCAACAGCGGTTGCCGGGTCCTCACTGCAGCGCTATGAAATCTCCAACTATGCTGAGCCCGGCTCTCTATGCCGCCATAATGTCAATTACTGGAACAATGGTTGCTATGTCGGCTTAGGGCCCGCTGCGGTCAGCGCTTTTGGCGGTGTGAGACGAACAGCAGTGGCGGATCTGGACGAGTTCTCCCGTCGTGTTCTTTCCGGCTTGCCGGTGTGGGAGGATGTTGAGAGCCTGGACCGGGAGGCGGCTTTTCGTGAGACCGTGGTCATTGGTCTGCGAATGCTGGCCGGAGTATCCGTCACTGCACTGCAGGACCGTTTTGGTCTTGATCTCCCCACCTATTATGGTTCGCATCTTGATCAGCTTATAGGGCAGGGGTTGTTGACATTGCACCAGGATCGACTCTGTTTGACTCTGAAGGGGTTACCGGTGGCAAATCAGGTGTTATCCGCATTGGTCTGAGGTTGACGGGTGGTCACGGGAATGGTACCCGTTTGAGAATGATCCGGGCTGAACGTTTCCATCCATTGCTATCAAGGAGAAAGATATGGAATGTACGCTGACGGTCTTATGTGAAAATTCCGTTTCTTTGTCCCACGGGCTCATCGGCGAGCATGGCTGGGCGGTCCATGTTGACAACGGAGAGCATCGTCTGTTGTTTGATACCGGGCAGGGATTGGGGCTGGTGAATAACAGTCGGGTCATGGGTGTTGATCTTTCCAGGTTGGAGGCCATTGTCATCAGCCACGGCCATTATGACCATACCAGTGGACTCCCGGAGGCGCTTGTGGCCTGCGGGGGGGCTGATGTCTATATTCATCCGGATGCCTTTGTCGATCGATACTGGTGCAGGGATGGCAAGAATGATGAGTGCCGGGAAATCGGTATTCGCTATAAGCGGAGCTATCTTGAGTCGTTGGGGGCTCGTTTCAAGTCTGTACTCCGGTTTACTGAAATTTTTCCCGGCATCTATCTGACCGGTGAGGTGCCCAGGCTGAACGATTTAGAACTTCCTGATACAACCATGAAGGTGCGGGGGGATGATGGTTCCTGGCAGCAGGATGCACTGAAAGACGATCTGTCGCTGATTGTTGCTACAGAAAAGGGGTTGACCGTGGTGCTCGGCTGTGCCCACGCCGGATTGATGAACATTCTTGATCATGTTACCGCCAATCTGCCCGGCCGACCTCTGCACATGATCATCGGTGGCACGCATCTGGGGTTTGCCGATCAACAGCGGTTTGATGCTACAGTGGCGGCCATCGACCGATTCGGGATCAAACAGCTGGGAGCTTCTCATTGCACGGGTCTGTCCAACTGCGCCCGACTGCAGCAGAAGCTTGGCGACCGTTTCTTTTTTGCTGCTGCCGGGACCCGGTGGAAATGCTGATGTCCAACTGTTGACCGCACCCAGGTGAGGTCTTTTTGTACAGAGGCGTGCAGAGGACACAGGCTTTTTGAAAGCAGTGTACACGGAGCGACTTTTTTGATCGTTCATCTCACGGCAACTCCGCTTATTATCGTTCTTGCCTTTGTTGAAGGGGCAGAGTAAAAATAGAGGTTGATCATTGTGTCGCAGCCTTTACTGAGGGCGTGTGCGGTGCAGTGGTTTGCTGGACAAGAACGTCTGTCTGTCGGTCCGGTCAGCTGCAGTAGCCAGCTGGTCTTCATATGTTTTTCATCCAAGTAAGGAGTACGATTATGGCAGCTTTTGTGTATCAGGATCCCTTTCCTCTCGGTAAAGATGACACCACATATCGCCTGCTGGAAGGTTCCGGCAAATATGTGTCTACAGACATGTTCAACGGCCAGGAGGTTTTGAAAGTTGACCCTGAAGGGTTGAAGGTGCTGGCAAATCAGGCCATGCGTGAGGTGTCGTTTCGCCTGCGTCCGGCTCACAACGAGCAGATCGCCAAAATTTTTGCCGATCCCGAATCCTCACGCAACGATAAGGAAGTGGCCTATGCCATGTTGCGTAATGCTGAAGTTTCCGCTGACTATGTGCTGCCCTTCTGTCAGGATACAGGTACGGCCTGCGTCGTGGCCAAGAAGGGACAGAATGTCTGGACCGGTGGTGATGATGCGGAGATGATTTCTGCCGGTGTGTTCACCACGTACACGGAAGAAAATCTGCGATATTCCCAAAACGCACCACTGAATATGTACGATGAGGTCAACACCAAAACAAACCTGCCGGCACAGATCGACATCTACGCCACCCAGGGGAATGAGTACAAATTCCTTTTTATCGCCAAGGGTGGTGGATCAGCTAACAAGACGTTTTTGTACCAGGAAACCAAGGCTCTGCTGAATCCCGACTCCCTGAAGAAATTTTTAGTGGACAAGATGAAGACCCTCGGCACCGCTGCCTGTCCACCCTACCATATCGCCTTTGTTATTGGCGGCACCTCGGCGGAAACCTGTCTTAAAACAGTAAAGTTGGCCTCAGCCAAGTATCTCGACAGCCTGCCCACCAGTGGAAACGAGCTGGGTCGCGCTTTTCGTGATGTGGAACTGGAGCAGGAGCTTTTGGTGGAAGCACAGAAGCTCGGGCTGGGCGCCCAGTTCGGCGGCAAGTACTTTGCCCACGATATCCGTGTCATCCGGCTCAGTCGTCATGGCGCCTCCTGTCCGGTGGGTATGGGGGTTTCCTGTTCGGCCGATCGTAACATCAAGGCCAAAATCAACAAGGAAGGCCTGTGGCTGGAGCAGATGGACGATAATCCCGGTCGTTTGATTCCGGCGGAGTATCGCGATCGTACAGGCGGGCACCAGGTGAAGATTGACCTCAACCAGCCGATTAAAAATGTCCTGGCCGAGTTGACCAAGTATCCGGTGGCCACTGCACTTTCCCTCACCGGTACTATTATTGTCGGACGTGATATTGCCCATGCAAAGTGGAAGGAGTTGCTTGATGCCGGTAAACCACTACCCGATTACCTCAAAAATCATCCGGTTTATTATGCCGGTCCTGCCAAGACCCCTGCCGGTAAACCGTCCGGCTCTTTCGGCCCGACAACCGCCGGTCGTATGGATTCGTACGTTGATCTTTTCCAAAGTCATGGCGGTTCCCTGATCATGATTGCCAAGGGGAACCGTTCACAGCAGGTCACGGATGCCTGTAAGAAGCATGGAGGGTTTTATCTCGGTTCCATTGGCGGCCCGGCCGCCCTTCTGGCTGAAGAAAACATTACTAAGGTCGAGTGCATCGATTATCCCGAGTTGGGTATGGAGGCGGTTTGGAAGATTGAAGTGGTCGACTTCCCGGCCTTCATCCTGGTGGATGACAAGGGCAACGATTTTTTCAAGAACCTGTAAAAACCATCATCTGACTGCCTCTGCAGTTGCATGAAAAGACCTTATCACAACAGGCGGGGAACTTTTGCTCCCTGCCTGTTCTTTTTTTAGCAGACGAACATGGATGATCTCAAAACTTCTGAAGTCTGGCGTATTTTTCGTATTCAGGCTGAACTGATCGACGGCATAGAAACTCTCGGGGACCTGGGTCCGGCGGTGTCGGTGTTTGGTGGAGCACGCTTCAGCAAGGACTCGCCCTACTATGAGGCAGCCCGGAGGACAGCTGAACTTTTGGTTCGTCAGAATCTGGCCGTCCTTACCGGTGGCGGACCCGGTATTATGGAGGCGGCCAGTCGCGGTTGCTTTGAGGCCGGCGGTACCTCGGTTGGACTGAACATCATCCTGCCCCGGGAACAGCATCCCAACCAGTACCAGAGTCGCAGTTTAACCTTTCGTTATTTTTTCATCCGTAAACTGATGTTTGTCCGCCACTCCATGGGGTATATTATTTTCCCCGGCGGTTTCGGCACCATGGATGAGCTGTTCGAGTCGCTCACCCTAGTGCAGACAGGCAAGATCCGTCGGTTTCCGATCATTCTTTTCGGTAACGGCTACTGGCAGGGCCTGGTCGAGTGGCTCCGGGCGGAGATGCTGGCGCACAAGGCCATTGATTCGGACGATCTCGAGCTCTTGCATGTGGTCGATACTCCCGAGGCCGCCACCGATATCATTACCTGTTATATAGAACAATGTCGGCAGTTCGAGGGTGAAGAGCGACGCCGGACAGAGCGGTGATCCTCTGGTTTATCCGATCGTTTGGCTCAGCACATACGCTCCTGTGACCAGTCATTATGCTCAAACTCACTGTGATCAGGTTTGGGCGGCTTGATTTCGGCCATACGTTGGCGAAGCCAGACCAGTACTTTGGGAAACTCACCGGCAAATTCGGCCAGGGCCAGCCCACGGTGGCTGATACGGTTTTTCTCAGCCATCGATACTTCGGCAAAGGTTTTTCCCAGGACCGGTGAATAGAAAATCGGATCATAGCCAAATCCGGATTCACCTCGTCGTTCGTTGATGATTTCACCATCACAGCGGGCTTCCCAGGTCAGCGCAGGGCCGGATGGAGTGGCCAGTGATAACACGCAGACAAAGTGGGCGGCTCGATTCGTCTGTCCGGCCATTTCACGCAGCAGTTTTTCACAGTTATCCCAATCCGTGGCTTCCTGGCCGGCATAGCGGGCGGAGTAGACACCGGGGCGGCCGTCCAGCGCCTCCACTACGAGGCCTGAGTCGTCGGCCAGACAGGGTAAACCCAGAACCTTGGCGTAATGCAGAGCCTTTTTATACGCATTTTCATCAAAGGTCTCTCCGTCCTCCACCGCCTCGGGCATGGGGCCGAAATCAGCCAACGACTTGACCGTAACCGAATATTCTTTCAGTAAGGCCTGGATCTCCTTCAGCTTGTTCATATTGCTGGTGGCAACCACGATGATGTTGTCCATTGTAATCTCCTTATGTTTGGCTTTGTGGCCTGAAGTTCTGAACATGCAAGGCCTAGCGTTGATCTCTTACTCAACAGAGCCATCCGTTGGCATGCGGTATACTTTCCTGATGTATCTGACTATTTGCGTTTCCGCCTGTCGTAGCGTTCCTGTTCACTGTAAATACACCCGCAGTAGGGCTGGCGGTACAGTCCCATATCCCGTGATTCGTCGATGCCCTGTTGCCAGCCTTGTCGGAAGTCCTCATAAAAAAATGCTGTCTGATACTGTCCGGCTAACTGTTCGCATCGGGTGCTGAGGAGCTGGTGATTTTGATACTTTGAATAGAGCAGTGTTGTGGTAAAGGCCTCAAAGCCATTGGCTGCTGCCTTCTCCGCCGTCTGTACCAGTCGCATCTCATAACATCGGGAGCATCGTTCCTGTTCATGAAAGACTACCTGCCGCAGGTAGTCGGTCAAACCGTACTGCTCATCGATCTCCAGCGGAAATTCGGTTATTTCAGCAAACGTTTTTGCCGCATCGATACGGCGCCGGAACTCCTGGAATGGGTGGATATTGGGGTTATAAAACAGACCGTGCACCTCATGGCCCTGTTCACGCAGGCGGTGCAGCGGATAAATGGCACAGGGACCGCAGCAGATATGAAGCAAAATCTTCATTGCGTACCCCTAGAGTACTTGAGAGAATGTCCGGGACGTGCGTGTTGCCATAAAAGTCGCCTGTTGGTGGTGTGATTGCAATGGCATTATAATAAACGCTTGTTCGAATTGTTCAACTGTCACGGTCTATGAAATTTGCTGCCTGGAAAAGAGACAGCCTGGTGTCGCCTGTCAGGATCTGGCCCGTGTTCTGCTGGAGAACAGCTGTGTTGACAGTGTTGTCTGTTTTCGGCAACAGGCCATGTGTCTTTTGTAGTGTGTCAGAAACAGATTCAGAATGTGATTGGGCCGAAGCAGACAAAAGTATCCCTTAAACAGCCACGCCGATGTACAAGTCAATGATTGTGTGGTACAGTTTCGTCGAATTTCGGTGATTGTCACGGACTGTTGTGAATTTCCCCGAGGTGGATATTGACAGAATTTCTATGAAATGTTATGAACATCCCGCTGTGGAGGGATGGCCGAGTGGTTGAAGGCGGCGGTCTTGAAAACCGTTGTGCGAAAGTACCGTGGGTTCGAATCCTACTCCCTCCGCCATACATACAATCAGAATTTTGGAGAGATGACCGAGCTGGCCGATGGTGCTCGCCTGCTAAGCGAGTGTGGGGGTTATACTCCACCGAGGGTTCGAATCCCTCTCTCTCCGCCATAGTACATCAGGATAAAATAAGCCCTTGATCTTCAAGGGCTTATTTTTTTGTATTGCGTACTGACCGGCATACATTCCTCCTGCACACTTTCCGTCGGTTTCTAAAAACTTACATTCAGGCCGGAAAGGACAAAGAATCCCTCATCCGGATACCCGTAATGAATTTCGTAGCCGGTATCAAAGAGGTTGTTGATGTTGAGAAACCACTCTGCTTTATGGTCACCGAGTGTGAAGGGTTGGATGATCTTACAGTCGACGCTCACGTAGCTGTCGAGCTGTTGTTCCTTTCGGTTTTCCATCTCGCTGTACTGCCTGCCGGTGTAACGAACCGAGGTTTCCAGCCGGGTTTCAGTGCGTGGAAGCGTGCTTTGCAGGGTGAGTTTGCCTTTGAGGTGCGGGGTGTAGGTTAGTTGGTTGCCGGTCTCCCTGATTTCGGAATCCTGGACGATCAGGTTGGCATCCAGGCTCAGCCAGGCGGCAAAACTATATTTCCAGGTGGCCTCCAGGCCATGACGCCAGGCCTTGTCACCGTTGATCGGGCGATAGATCAGGTCGCTGCCGCGCTGATAGAGGATGGGGTCAACGGTCTCGGTACGGAACATGCTCAGTTGCACTGATTGGGCTTTGTCCCAGGTGTACTCCACACCGGTGTCAGCGGAGAGGATCTTTTCCTTGTTCAGCTCGGGGTTGCCCCGGACCTGGTCGATGCTGCCATGGCTGGGCTGGTAAAGTTGGCCGAAAGTCGGGATGTTGACGCTGCTGCCGATGTTGGCCTTGAGCGACCAACCCTCGGCAAAGGCATAACGGATACCGGTGGAGAGTCCCGGGTTAAGACCAAAGTTACTGACCTGATCGCCGCGGGCACCGCCGGTCACAATCCAATCCTGCCACTTGCGGTCCACCTGAAGTCCAAGTCCGGCCGTGACCCGGCTGTGCCTGCCGGAGAAGGTGTGGTTAAGACGATCGTTCTCAACAAGGCCGCTGGTGCGCACGGTCCAGCGATCGGCCTCGTCATTCCAGTTGTACTCGCCTTTCATGCCAAGTTTATCGTCATCCAGGGTGGATATCATCCCGGATTGGCTTTGATCTTCCACTTCAACCGTTTCGCCGTACACGTTGAGCGCATAGTCACCGTCAGCTCCGACCGCACCACTGAAGCGGGCGTCAAGTGAAGCTTTTTTATAGGACTGGCGAGCGTTTGGCGTGGGATTATCGAGCGGTCCCGGTGAGCCGTACTCTGAGGAGAGATAGCGTCCATCCAGCTCCAGCATGCGATCGTTTGCAAAAGATCCGTCCCAGTGCAGGAGAAGGTTGCCGCTGTCGAGGTCGTTGTTGGTCCGTTTGCCGTCACGATGTTTGCCGGTGGCCGAAGCCATGGCTGTTCCTGGTCCCAGTTTGCTCTGGCCGCTGACGCTGCCTTCAACCGTGCCATAGGAACCGGCGGCGGCACGGATCTTGGCAATCTGTTTTTGTTCTGCTTCTCTTGTTCCGGTGATACCCCTGGTGACAATGCTGATGGCACCGTCGCTTGCTCCGGTTCCCAGCCACACCGGAACCGGCGGCTTGAACACGGTGATCGATTCGATCGTTTCGATGGGGATGGAGGAGAGGTCAACGCCGCCGTACTGGTTGCTGTTGATCGGACGGCCGTTCACCAGCACCAGCACTCCACCGGTTTTTCCTGAGCCCCGGATGGAGATTCGTGAACCAACGCCGCTGGTCTGTTTGACCTCCACACCGCCCATGTTGCCCAGGGCCTCCTCCACACTGCGGATATTGCGCTGCTCGATCTCCCGGCGGCCGACCGCCTCGACCATGGCAGGGTTGTTTGTTGCAAACTCGCGCAACCGGTCAGCAGTGACGACCATGGTCTCCAGCGTGGTTGTTTGTGTATCCTGGTGTATGACTTCGTGGGCACCCTGGGAGGTATGGGGGAAAAATAACAGGATGCCGCCGATAAAAACAGCGGCAGCAACAATGGAGTACGGCATGTTTACTGTTTGCATCTGTTGACTGGTCACTGGTCGGCCCCTTGGTTGAGGATCATGGAATTGCTGGTGGCGGAGAGGAAACCTCTGGGTGTATCTTTTGAATATGTTTGCCTGTCCGAAATATTTCCCTCGGTGTTTTTTTCGGTTGAGGCGTTTACTCCGGCCACGAGGACCCCAAAGGCCCTGGCCATGACAGAGGGCAGGGCGTCAGGGATGCTGATTGTTGTTGGCACCAGGTTTTTTCTGCCGGCAAGCCGTTCACCCATGGATACACAGAGCAGGTCAAAGGACTGTAGATCACTGATCAGGCCGTTTTCCTCTTCATCACTGATCAGCAGTGCGGTCTCGACAAAGCCCGCTATCAGGGGATCTGCCAGGGCCAGCTCTAATCTGCGAACCAGCTGCTGTTCAGAAAGAGGGGAAGGGTAGAGCTGGGCCAACTGTTCCAGGCTCAGGTTACGTTCATGCAGCCGCTGCAGCACATCGCGTCCGGCGCGGATTCCATTCTGACCGATCAGGGCTTCGGTCACCCCGGCGTGGACCGCCCTGGCAATCAGTTCGCCGATCTTACCGTGGCCGCCGGTGTAACTGACCGGCGGGCCCTCTCCCTGCACCACGATCATCGAATCAGTGCCGGTGCCGGTGGCCCGGTAGAGACGGGGGAGAGCAGTGCTGCGGATATCGAGATCAAGCAGGGCCGCGGTTTTTGCCTCGGTCGCCGTGATTATTGCCCGGGCCATGGCCGCTGCTGTCAGTCGGCGGTTGGTGAGCAGAAGGATATTGATTGTGCCTGAAGGGTAACTGTAGCCGATATCCCGGGACAGCCGCTGTGCATTACCCCGGACCCCGGCGGTCACCAGAGCCACGGCCTCCAGCCCGTCTTCACGCTGCACCTGCACTGAGAGGTTGTCCATGTCTGCACCGGTCATCATACCGGCATAGGTTTTCCGGTTGTAGCCGAGATTGGCAGCCACATCCCGGCGTACCTGTTCAACGCCGAACTGCATGTGCCCAAGGCTGGCATGCATCGGAATAAAGGTGTTGCCCACCGCCTGTACCGGTCCTCTGTTCTCTTCGGCAGTGGAGAGGATCACCTGGGGGGTGGTGAAACGGATCACCAGGGATTTGAAATCAGCATCATTGACCCGGTGGCTCAGTACATGCGCTGAGGCCACATAGGGCAGGGCCACGGTCAGCGGATGTTCACCCCTAAGAGTGTTGCTGCTGACCGCTTTACCGGTATCGGCCATGAGCTCAGGATGGAAGGAGGCGGCCAGCCATTGGACAGCCGCCCCCACATGGGGCGTCACCTGGCAGGCAACCGAGCAGGGCAGCTGGTGGATGGCCCGGTTGCGCACGGCTTCGACTTCTTTAAAGCCTTTCCGGCTGAGGATTGCCTGCACTGCCTCCATATTGCTGTCGCAGCCGTAGACGATTTGCGGGTTAAAGGTTTGCCAGGCCGTGACATCCACAGAGAAAAAGCCGCCGTCTTTCTCCCAATGGGGTGGAGTGCCGCCGGCGGCTCTGATCATCTCGTTCTGCAAAGAATCATCACCGGGACAGAAAAGTTTTTCCGGACCGGCTGCAACTCGTGCCACTCGTTTGCGCTGTTCCGGCGACAGCTCTTTGAGCCGGGATTGCACCAGGGCGATCTGTTCGCGGTTACGATCAATGATGACCTGTGCCTGCTGTTTGCGATCAACCAGGGCACCGATCGCGGCCATGCGGGCAAAACCGTCCTCAAGCGAGCCTTCCCGGAAGAAGAGAACCGTTGTCTGCTGCTGCGGATCATCCAACCACTGCTGCAGCAGGGAGCGGTGTGAGGTGGCGGCAATGATCAGATCGGGCCTGACGGCTGTGATCGCCGGCAGATCAGGATCGAAAAAGCCACCTATACTTTTGACCTGCAGGGCGCTGTGGTTGAGCAGGTCCTGGCGAGTCAGCCCGACCAGCAGCTCCGTACGATCCAGCGCGACCAGCAGATCGGTAACTGAACTGAGCAGACAGACCACCCGTTGGGGAGGAGAGGTCAGGGTCAGTTGCCGACCCAGACTGTCGGTGATGGTGAGGGGAGAGCCTGCGGCCAGGGCGTGGCAGGAGAAAAAACCGGTGGCGAGCAGAACCATCAGCAGAAAACGTAGACAAACAGTCTGAAGGCGCATTGGATTCTCCTGGATTAAGGTCTGTTGAGTTGCTGCAATAACCGGTAATTCGTCATGGTCCGCCGGGGTTCCACATCAGGGAGAGGCCACTGCGGTCCGTCGCCTGGTGTGGGTTCAGAGGGGCGGTCCAGCCGGTTTTGAGTATGGTTGTGCGGAACAGGTCGGGCAGCAGAGAAAGCAGAAGAGTGGCACATCTTTGCATACGTTCCTCCCAGAGAAAACTGCACTGTCACCTGCGTTTGCACAAAAAAAATCCCGGATCGAAAAAACCATTCGATCCGGGATGTCCCTTTTTACCCGTGGGTATGATGCGAGCGTGCCTCCGTCCACGAAGCAGATGCTCAGTTCTTCAGGCAGGTCTTCTGACTTCCGGATCGTTCTACTTGCCGAGTCTTCCCAACCTTGTGGTCAGTGACATGGTACGGATTTCGTCCCCGGTTACAGCAGTGGGCCTGTCTCCGATTCGCACGGAGTTCCCTTTTGAGCTCCTGGGAGCACCTGAGAATAGGGTTTGTTTAGACCGTTTTCTCCGAAAGTCAAGAAGTATATTGTAGCGAAAATCTTCATAAGAGGCCGGATGCCACACAGTGTGGCCCCCATGTCAACGGGAAGACCCTTGAAAGAGAGGCAACCGGGGAAACCGGATCTTCGCTGGATTTGCCGGTCATCGCTTCTTTCTGGGTTACCGGGTGACAATCGGTTGTCGGCAGGGTTGCACAACGTACCCGGACCCCTCCGGCACCATTTTCTGAATCAGCTGCAGGTCTTCCGGAGAGAGCAGGGACTGGTCGTATGTGGTTCGGAAATGGTGTTTGACGCCGCTTGAGCTGACAAGGTGCATGGAGCAACGGATGGCGTTGACATCAACCTTGGTTCCGGCCAGCTCTGCATATCGTTCCAGTGGCGCTTTCAGGTCCATGGCCAGGTAATCGACCAGTCCCGCGCTCAGCAGTTCTGCCAGCATATCAGGATTGGAGCCGTTGGTATCCAGTTTGATCGGATAGCCCAGGTTGTGCAGTTCTTCGCAGAGTAACGGTAACGCAACCTGAAGCGTGGGCTCACCGCCGCTGAGAGTCACTCCATCGAGTTTTCCCCGGCGCCTGGCCAGGTGATCAAGTATCTTCGCAGGAGCCAGGCATCCGGTCTGGCCCAGAGGGATCAGCTGCGGATTGTGACAGTATGGACAGCAAAAATTACACCCTTGCAGGAAGATAACCGCAGCCACTCTACCGGGATAATCAACAAAACTTGCTGGATGCCATCCGCCGACGGCAAGATCAGAAAGCAGAGTCATAGGTCGCCCGTGCCGCGAATTCCGCCTGCTTGCCCTCATGCCAGTGCTGTACCGGGCGAAGGTACCCCACGACCCGCGAATACACCTCGGTTTGCCCCTGGCACTGTGGACAAAGGGTATGTTCCCCGGTGAGATACCCGTGTTGGGGACAGATGGAAAAGGTAGGGGTCAGGGTAAAATAGGGCAGGCGATAGTTGCTGCATACGGTTTTAATAAAGGATTTCACGGTAGCAGGATCAATGGCGGATTCACCGATAAAGCAGTGCACAACAGTGCCGCCGGTATATTTGGTCTGGATATCATCCTGGTGATCAAGGAGGGCGAAGATATCGTCGGTGTAGTTGACCGGCAGCTGAGTCGAATTTGAGTAGATTGGTGTACCTTCTTCACCCGGGCAGAACAGTGAGGCACGCATGGCTGGAAAACGGCGGATATCCAGCCGGGCCAGCCGGTGGCCGGTGCCTTCCGCCGGGGTGGCTTCCAGATTGTACTGGTTGCCGGTTTCGCTCTGGAACTGTTGGAGACGCATCCGCATGTGGTCAAGAATCCGCAGGGCAAAAGCCTTTCCCTCCGCAGTGCCGATACCCCTGTCCAGCAGGTTGAGGCAGGCCTCGTTGGTGCCGACAAGGCCGATGGTCGAAAAGTGGTTGTCCCAGTATCGGCCGAATCGCTGCTGAATGGCTCGCAGATAAAAGCGGGTATAGGGGTAGAGCCCCCTGTCGGTGAAAGTCTCCAGTATCTTGCGTTTTGTTTCCAGCGATGTTTTCGAGATCAGCATCATCTGATCCAGGCGCTTGAAAAAATCGGATTCATCTGTGGCCTGAAAGCCGAGGGCTGCCATATTAATGGTGACCACACCTATGGATCCGGTCAGTGGGTTGGCCCCGAAAAGGCCGCCGCCTCGTTTTGCAAGCTCCCTGGTATCGAGTCTGAGCCGGCAGCACATGGAACGGGCGTCATCCGGGTGGAGGTCTGAATTGATGAAGTTGGCAAAGTAGGGCAGACCGTAACGCGCCGTGGTCTGCCAGAGTGCTTCCAGACCAGGATGATCCCAGTTGAAGTCGGCGGTGATGTTGTAGGTTGGGATGGGGAAGGTGAAAACCCGGCCACGGGCATCTCCCTCGGCCATGACCTCCAGAAAAGCCTGGTTGAGCATGTCCATCTCGTGCTGGTATTCGCCATAGACCGAATCCTGCTCCTGACCGCCGATCACGACCGGTGTCTGTTGAAGGCTGCTGGTCGGGGTAAGATCCATGGTAAGATTGGTGAAAGGGGTCTGAAAACCGACCCGGGTGGGGACGTTAAGGTTGAAGACAAATTCCTGGAGCGCCTGCTTGATCTCCCGGTAGGTCAGCTGATCGTGGCGGATAAAGGGAGCGAGCAGGGTGTCGAAGCTGGAAAAGGCCTGTGCTCCGGCAGCCTCTCCCTGTAACGTATAGAAGAAGTTCACTATTTGGCCAAGAGCACTGCGGAAATGTCTGGCCGGTGCACTTTCCGCCTTTCCCGGGGCACCGGTAAAACCGCTTAAAAGCAGATCGCGAAGGTCCCACCCGACACAGTAGACGGACAACAGGTTCAGATCGTGGACATGGAGATCACCGTTCAGGTGCGCTCTGCGAACCTCGGCGGGATAGATCTTGTTGAGCCAGTAGGTCCGGCTGACTTCACTGGAGATGTAGTTGTTCAACCCCTGCAGTGAATAACACATGTTGGAGTTTTCCTGCACCTGCCAGTCCAGCCGTTGCAGATAGCTGTCGATCAGGGACAGGTCCGTTCGGGTGACCATCTCCCGGATGCGGGCATGCTGGTCCCGATAGAGGATATAGGCCTTGGCTGTTTTTTTATACATGGAGGAGAGCAGAACCTCTTCCACCACATCTTGAATTTCCTCAACACAGGGGGCATCGGTATCAAGGAGGGTTTGGGCAACGGCCAGGGCATGTATGGTCAACCGCCGGGCTTCGGGGAGCCCGAATTCTCCGGTGGCCTGACCGGCTTTGAGAAGAGCGCTGGTGATCTTTCCCGACTCGAACGGAACCAGACGCTGATCGCGTTTTCTGATCGTGGTGAATACTTTGACAGAGGGTTGCAGACAGACGTGTGACATGGCTCTCTCCTTGACGCGAGGCAAGAGGGTGCAGGTGACAGCCGTTGCATGTGCGGCTGTGGTTTCACGGCAGGTCTTCGGACTTTCAGGCGATTGGGGAACCTACTGGTTGTCACTTCCCGGTCAACTGACCAGTGTCTTTGACAATGTTCGTTCCTGATTACCGCTGCGCGACAGTTCCGGATTTGCACCGGATTCCCTATTCTCCTCCTGGCTCTCAGGACAGGAGGAACCGCTTGGCCACTATATATTGTGTTTTCAGTTTATGGTCAACACTAAAAAAGGCGCTGCCTGATGTGTTGTTACTGTACAGGAGGAGGTGCAATGCATGCATGATTACATCGCATCCTCAGTTTTTTATCTTGACAGTCATGATCGATTTCGTTTTAGTGTCGATATTCTGTTGTACCATCTTCAGGTTCCGTAAGGATAAAAGGGAACTCCGTGTGAATCGGAGACGGGCCCGCCGCTGTATTCGGGGACGAACGCTGCACAATGTCACTGGCTAAAAGGCTGGGAAGGCGCAGTCAGTAGGATGATCCGAGAGTCAGAAGACCTGCCTGAAAGATGACAGCGCTTTCCCCCTGGACCAGGGAGGGCACCGATACGTGGATAAACCAGGGCATCCCCGGATCAATCTATATTGATCCGGGGATTTTTTTTGTCGTTTTTTCATGGAAGATATTGGGGGAATGCTGGTCCGATGTAGTCAGGTAGTTCGGTTTTAACTCGTTGTTTTAGAAGAAAAAATCGGTGCCATTGTAATGGCCTAACAGGGAAGACGGTGCAAGTCCGTCGCGGTCCGGCCGCTGTAATCGGGGACGAAATCCGCCTTATGTCACTGGTCGATTTGATCGGGAAGACGTGGAGAGTAGGGTGATCCGAAAGCCAGAAGACCTGCCGGTTTTTTTGATCAGCGTAAGCGGCCGTGGTTCCCGTTGTTGATCCCAGCACTGTGCAGGTTCGAGTCCTGCGTGTTATCAGCGGTGCAGAGACAGGGGAACCCCTGGCCCGAAAGGGTCGGGGGTTTTTTGTTAACCAAATGACAAGGAGTAAAAATGGGAACAGCATTGGACATTCTTAAAGATTTTCCGGCCAACACCCATGCCGAGTGGCTGGCAGAGGTGGAAAAGCAGTTGAAGGGCAAGTCCTTTGACAAGACTTTGGTCAAGAAAACCTACGAAGGCATTGACATTCAGCCGATGTACTTCATCCACGATCTCGACGGTCTGCCCCTGGTCGATACCCTGCCCGGTGAGGCGCCCTACATGCGCGGTACTACGGCCTCGGGGCACAGGGTCAATGCCTGGCACATTGCCCAGGAGATTACCCAGCCCGATCCCGAAGAGTTCAATCGTGCCGCCAGGTATGATCTCACCCGGGGCCAGAACAGCCTTAACATCGTGTTCGACCAGGCTACCTTAAATGGATATGACCCGGATCAGGCTCCGGCGGAGATGGTCGGCAAGGATGGCCTGTCGCTTGCAAGTCTGAGTGACGCCAAAGTTGCCCTGGAGGGTATCGACCTGACCGCCCACCCCTGCAGGATCACCTGCGGTGCCACGGGGATAGCCCAGACAGCACTGGTTGTTGCCCTGATTGAGGACCAGGGACAGTCGCCTGCTGATCTTGAGGGTTCGCTGGTGGTTGATCCCCTGGGTGTACTGGCCGTTACGGGAAAGCTGCCCTGTTCTTCGGCCGAGGCCTACGACCGGATGGCGCAACTCACCCTGTGGGCCGTGGAGCATGCCCCCAAAGTGCGTACAATCACCGTTGGTACGGAAGGTTACCGTAACAGCGGCGGTAATGCTGTGCAGGATATCGCCTATGCCCTGGCCACCGGAGTGGCCTACATCCGCGCCCTGCTTGAACGCGGACTTGGCATCAACGATATTGCGGTGCGCATGAACTTTGAGTTTGCAATCGGCAATGACTTCTTTATGGAAATTGCCAAGTTCCGCGCTGCACGAATGGTCTGGGCCCAGGTAATCGACTCCTTCGGTGGTAATGCCGAGGCTCAGAAGATGTATGTTCATGCCCGTACAGCCACGTGGAACAAGACCGAGGTGGACCCCTGGGTAAATATGCTGCGCGTTTCCACTGAAGCTTTTTCCGGCATTGCCGGTGGTGTCGACAGCATGCACGTCGGGCCTTTTGATGAGATCTTCCGCACACCCAACGAGTTTTCCCGTCGTATTGCCCGCAATGTGCAGATCGTGCTCAAAGATGAGGGCCATTTCGATAAGGTGATCGATCCGGCCGGTGGCTGCTGGTATGTGGAGAAGATAACCGCCCAGTTGGCCGAGAAGGCCTGGAAGCTGTTCCAGGATATCGAGGCAGCCGGCGGCATGCTGGCTGCACTTGAGAAGGGGATGCCACAGGAAGGGGTGGCTGAGACAGCGGCACAGCGAGCGAAAAACGTTGCCACGCGCACTGACCGGTTCGTCGGCACCAACATGTATCCGAATTTGCAGGAAAAACGCCAACTGGCCGAGCCTTTTGATCATCAGGGGTTCCGCGAGAAAAGGACACAGGCGCTCAAGGCCCATGCGGGCAGTATCGACGACCAGGCCTGCGCTGCGGCCCTGACAGCCATCCGCGAATGTCGCTCCACTCTTGACAGTACAGTTATGGCCCAGGCCGTCAAGGCTGCCCGCCGGGGAGCCACCTTGGGTATGGTGGCCGATGCCCTGCAGAAAGAGGCCGGGGAGATCGCCGTTCAACCGCTCAACATCCATCGCGGTGCCGAACCCTTTGAAAAGATCCGTCGTGCCACCGAGGATTACACGGCCCGTACCGGCATTGTTCCCAAGCTCTTTTTGGCCAATATGGGGCCCATTCCCCAGCACAAGGCCCGAGCTGATTTTTCCACCACCTTTTTCAATGTCGGCGGTTTTGAGACCATCGGCAACAACGGCTTTGGCACCGTTGACGAGGCAGCCAAGGCTACACTCGATTCTGGAGCTAAAGCCGTGGTTATCTGTTCCACTGACGCCACGTATCCGGATATTGTCCCTGCACTGGCGCAACAGCTGAAAGCTGCTGATCCCCACATCATGATCATCCTTGCGGGATTCCCTAAAGAACATGTGGATGCTTTTAAGGAGGCAGGCGTGGATGAGTTCCTCCATGTTCGTGTCAATGCCCTGGAGCTGCTCACCAAACTGCAAAAACATCTGGAGGTGATCGCATGAGTTCGCCTGACTTTACCACCATTGGATTCAAGCCTGTCTCTGCGCCCATGGATTATCAAGCCTGGGCAGCCAAGGTCAAGAAGGAGACTGGCCTCACCGCCGAAGAACTGGCCTGGCGCACGGTCGAGCAGATCGATGTCAAACCGCTCTACACCAGGAAAGATTACGACGCCCTGGACCACCTCAGCTACATGGCCGGCATCCCGCCCTACCTGCGCGGCCCCTATGGCACCATGTTCGTGCAGCGCCCCTGGACCGTCCGTCAGTACGCCGGGTTTTCCACTGCCGAGGAAAGTAACGCCTTCTACCGCCGCAACCTTGCAGCCGGTCAGATGGGGCTGTCCATCGCCTTTGATCTGGCGACCCACCGGGGCTATGATTCTGATCACGCGCGCGTGGTCGGCGATGTGGGCAAGGCCGGTGTGGCCGTTGATTCGATCCTGGATATGAACGTGCTCTTTGCCGGTATCCCGCTCGATCAGATGACGGTGTCCATGACCATGAATGGTGCGGTGCTGCCGATCATGGCCTTCTACATCGTTGCCGCCGAGGAACAGGGGGTGAAGCAGTCGCAACTGGGCGGCACCATCCAGAACGACATCCTCAAGGAATACATGGTGCGCAACACCTACATCTATCCGCCGGCGCAGAGTATGCGCATCATCTCCGACATCTTCGCCTTTACCTCGAAGAACATGCCCAAGTACAACAGCATCAGCATCTCGGGCTACCATATGGAGGAGGCGGGCGCCACCTCGGACATCGAGATGGCCTACACCCTGGCCGACGGCTGGGACTATGCCCGCGCTGGTGTTGCCGCCGGCATGAGCATCGACACCTTTGCTCCCCGGCTGTCGTTTTTTTGGGCCCAGGGCATGAACTACTTCATGGAGATCGCCAAGATGCGCGCAGCCCGGGTGCTCTGGGCCAAGATCATCAAGAGCTTCAATCCGCAGAACGTCAAATCCCTGCCTCTGCGCACCCACAGCCAGACCTCGGGCTGGAGCCTCACCGAGGGCGACCCGTTCAACAACGTCTGCCGAACCGTCATTGAAGGCATGGCCGCGGCGCTCGGCCATACCCAGTCAATGCACACCAACTCGCTGGATGAGGCCATTGCCCTGCCCACCGAGTTCTCGGCGCGCATTGCCCGTAACACCCAGCTGTATTTGCAGGATGAGACCAACATCCTGCGGCCGGCTGACCCCTGGGGCGGTTCGTTCTATCTGGAGGCTCTGACCGGTGCCATCATGAAGCGCGGTTGGGATTTAATTCAAGAGATTGAGAACCTGGGCGGCATGGCCAAGGCCATCGAGACCGGTCTGCCCAAGATGCGCATCGAGGAGGCGGCGGCCCGCCGCCAGGCGGGCATTGACTCCGGCCGGGAAAAAATTGTCGGTGTGAACAGCTACTGTCTGGACAAGGAGGAAGCGCTCGACACCCTGGAGGTTGACAACACGGCGGTGCGCGAGTCCCAGCTCAAACGGCTGGCCAAACTGAAAGCCGAGCGCGACGAGCCCAAGTGCCGGTCCGCTTTAAACGCCCTGACCCACTGTGCCGATACCGGCGAAGGGAACCTGCTGGCGCTGTCGATCGAGGCGGCGCGAGCACGGGCATCACTAGGGGAGATCTGTTTTGCTTTGGAAAAGAAATGGGGGAGGCATACGGCCGTGATCCGATCGATTTCTGGTGTCTACAAGGCGGAGTTCAGCGAGAAGGAAGAGGTGCAGAAGGTTATCCAGATGACCAAGGAGTTCGAGGAGCTGGAAGGCCGTCGGCCGCGTATTATGGTGGCCAAGATGGGGCAGGACGGCCATGATCGAGGCGCCAAGGTCATTTCAACAGCCTTTGCCGATCTGGGTTTTGATGTTGATATCGGCCCGTTGTTTCAGACTCCGGAGGAGGCTGCCCGCCAGGCGGTGGAGAACGACGCCCACATTGTCGGCTTCAGTTCGCTGGCAGCCGGCCACAAGACGCTGTTGCCTGCTCTGGTGGAAGAGCTCGAAAAACTGGGCCGACCGGACATCATGTGTGTCATCGGGGGCGTCATTCCGGCCCCGGACTATCAGTTTCTGCGTGACCACGGAGCAGCGGCCATCTTCGGCCCCGGCACGGTCATCCCGGTGGCGGCGATGAAGATCCTGGAGGAGTTGAAAGCCAGACTGCACGGTGAGTAAGGCGCATCCGTTAAAAGGGGTGTCTTTGCGCCACTGTGCCGGGGCATCCCTTTTTCAACCCTTATATATAAGGAGAGGCAATGACATCGAACACCAAAATGCCGGAGTGGGCTCCGGAGGGTAACTGTGAAGGGTTTGCCTGCCGAGTAATGGATGGGGTGGAAGCGGGTCATGATGGGATCAGCACCTACAACGGCACGGGAAAAGGGAGTAAAATCGCTGTTCGTCATCGTCGCCCGCAGCTTGATGCCGAGCAGTATGCCGAGGGCGTGCTGCGCGGTGATCTGGCCGTGCTCGGCCGGGCCATCACCCTGGTAGAGAGCAATGCGGCACAGCATATCGAAAAGGCTCAGGAGGTGTTGAAAATCCTCCTGCCCCACACCGGTAACTCTCTTCGGGTGGGTATCACCGGTGTGCCTGGCGTGGGCAAATCGACCTTTATTGAGACCTTTGGTTGTCATCTGGTTGAACAGGGACACAAGGTGGCGGTGCTGGCGGTGGATCCATCCAGCTCCATCTCCGGTGGCTCGATTCTCGGCGATAAAACCCGTATGGAGCGGTTGAGCAGGGAAGAGCGTTGTTTTATTCGTCCATCACCTGCCGGTGTCACCTTAGGTGGAGTGGCGCGTAAAACTCGTGAAACCATGCTGGTCTGTGAGGCTGCCGGATTCGATGTGGTCCTGATCGAAACCGTTGGTGTGGGGCAGAGTGAGACCACGGTCCGGTCCATGGTCGATTTTTTTCTGCTGCTGATGCTGGCCGGTGCGGGTGATGAGTTACAGGGCATCAAGAAGGGGATCATGGAGTTGGCTGACGCCCTGGTGATCACCAAGGCCGACGGCAAGAACAAACTGATCGCCCAGACCGCACGGGCTGAATACGAGCGTGCTCTGCATTACCTGCAACCCTCCACCGAGGGCTGGGTTTCACATGCCTACACCTGTTCGTCCGTGACCAATGAGGGCATTGACGAGATCTGGAAAGTGATCCGTAAATACCGTGATATCACGGGTAAGTCCGGTGTGTTTGAACGCCACCGCAAGGAACAGAATATCAAATGGGTCCATGAGATGGTGGATGACCACCTGCGTTCGGTTTTTGCCAGGCATCCGGAGGTCAACCGTATCATTAAGGATGTCGAACGCAGCGTGGCTGATGGCGAACTGCCGGCGGTGGCGGCGGTGCAACAACTGATCGCCGTGTTCGAGTGTAAAGTCTGAGCAGTGCCATCGCATTGATTTGTCCTTTAAATGAAGTCCCGGTAACTTTTCTGTGCCTGATAATTGTATGTGTTGCCATGTTACTCCGGGTGTCTCTGTTTGCCGACGGAGCACCTTGTCAGTTGTATGGCCGGAAGGTTACCAGGGCTCATTTAATTGACCTGGAAAACGGTGCCGTCCTTGAACAGGATAATGAAGAGCATCTGAAAAGACAGGCTGCTGCGAAGAGATTCCAGCACAATGATGTACTGTGCAAAAGAGTGCACAGGAGGAGGGAGCATGAAAACAGCACAGATCACCCTTGAACTGTCAGGAGAGACGCTGGAAAACCTGTTGTATCTCGCAACCCGTCTCCAGCGGCACCCCGATGACCTGACCGTTGATCTCCTCCATGCGGCAATCAAGGCCTCCATGGACAGCGCCAATGCCCAGGCTTCTCTCATGATGCAGCCGTCTAACGGTATTCTCCAATAATCGATCTTCTTGTCAACACGTGGCGCCCCGGTTTGGTTGTAAATGGTGCACTCAGATGTACTTCCCTCCAGCCGGCCAAAAATCACAGTCCGGCTATCTTTGCAGCGAAATAAACATTGCTGGCAGCATCCATGATGTGGCGACCGACGACCTTTTCACCGGTTATCCCGACCAGTGTGATTGAGTTGAAACAATCCACCCGCGCCTGAAATATCCCATATTTTTAAAATGAGATGGCTTTTGATGATTGACAATTGATCCGGGATCGGCTATTTAGGAATTCCTAAATTAGGCAATCCTAAGCAAGTTAGCGGTTCGTTATCCGGGTGCACCTGTGTGGCCCGGAATTTATTTCTTTAGGGCAAGATTGTAACTTCACAGCATCATCTCAAGACAACACCTTTGGGGGCAGATCATGGCGAACAGTTCTATTCCTTCACATCCCCTCGTTCTTGCCGGTGAAGGCGAGGTGGTTAAAGTTGTTTCCCTGCGTGGTGGCCAAAAGTTTCGGGGACGCCTGTTGAGTATGGGCATCAACGTTGAGGACACGCTTGTGGTTGTACACAAGCAACCCAGCGGTGCTGTGCTCATCGAAAAATCCGGGTGCCGGTATGGTCTGGGTGGTGGTATGGCACATAAAATTAACGTTATCAAGGTGGAGTAGTGGAAAAAACACTTAATGAAATTGCCGTGGGCCAGGCGGGAACCGTTGTCGGTTTTACCCGGAAGGCCGGAGGGTATCGCCAGAAGCTTCTGGCAATGGGGCTCACCAAGGGGACTGCGTTCAAAGTAGTACGGGTGGCCCCGATGGGGGATCCTGTGGAGATTCTGGTTCGTAACTACAGCCTCAGTCTGCGCCGGGACGAGGCAAAGGCACTTCTGGTTGCGGAGGGTGATAAGTGAGCACTCATACCTTTACCATTGGTGTTGTCGGCAACCCGAACTGCGGCAAAAGTACCCTGTTCAACTGTCTGACCGGTGCTAAACAGCAGGTCGGCAATTGGCCCGGAGTGACCGTTGATCGTAAGACCGGCTGGTACCAGGACGGCGACCGGAAGGTGGTGGTGATCGACACCCCCGGTATCTACTCTCTGGCCGCCTCAAGCCTGGATGAGCAGGTAGCCAGTGATTTCATCCTGTCCCGTGAAGCCCATCTGATCGTCAACATCGTTGATGCGTCCAACATCGAGCGCAACCTCTACCTGACGAGCCAGCTGCTGGAAATGGGTGTGCCCATGATCATCGCGCTCAATATGATGGACATGGCTGCCGAGCGTAAACTGTCCATCGATGTCAAGGGCCTGGCCGAGCGGCTTGGCTGTCCGGTCATCCCTCTGGTTGCCTCAAAGGATGAGGGTGTTAAGGAGCTGAAAGCGGCGATCCTCGCTGCAGTTGAAACCATTGCTGCGCCGACAGCGGAACTGATCTACCCGGAGCCGGTGGAGACGGCCAGGGAGAGCCTGGCGGTTCAGCTTAAGGAAGCCTGCGCTGCCACGAAGCTCGATCCGCACTGGCTGGCGCTTAAGCTGCTCGAAGGCGATCATCATGCGGCATCGCAGGTCTCTTTGCGTCAGGAAATCCTCGATACCGTCAGGACCCTGCAGGATAAGATCGAGCAGGATCTGGATGAAGAGGCGGATATCGTCATTGCTTCCGCCCGTTATGGCTTTGTTGCCTGGCTGACCCGCGATCTGATCAAAAAGCAGGGGCAGGCCGGTGCTGCCCTGTCCGATCGTATCGACCGGATAGTGCTCAGCCGGGTGTTTGGTATTCCCGTCTTTTTGATGGCCATGTATCTGATGTTCATGATCACCATCAATATGGGCGAGATATTTATTGATTTTTTTGATGAGCTGGCCGGTACGATCTTTGTGGACGGCCTGGGTGAACTGCTGAGAAGTCTCGGCACCCCCGAGTGGCTGGTTGCCGTTCTGGCGACCGGTATCGGCAGCGGTATCCAGACCATGGCCACCTTCATCCCTCCCATCGGCTTCATGTTTCTCTGCCTTTCTGTTCTGGAAGACTCGGGGTACATGGCACGGGCCGCCTTTGTTATGGACCGGTTTATGCGTTTCATCGGCCTGCCCGGGAAGGCCTTTGTCCCGATGCTGGTCGGTTTCGGCTGCAACGTACCGGCGATCATGGCCACCCGTACCCTGGAAAACGAGCGCGATCGTATCCTGACCATCATGATGAATCCCTTTATGTCCTGTGGGGCGCGTCTGCCGGTCTATGCCCTTTTTGCGGCCGCCTTCTTTCCCACCAACGGGCAGAACCTCGTGTTTTTTCTGTATCTGATCGGTATCGGCTTTGCTGTGCTCACCGGTCTTATCCTTAAAAACACCCTGCTCAAGGGCGAGACAACCCCATTTATTATGGAGATGCCGCCGTACCACCTGCCTTCGGTACGCACCGTCCTGATGCGCACTTACGATCGCCTCAGCTCCTTTCTTTTCCGAGCAGGCAAGGTGCTGATTCCGGTGATCATGGTACTGTCCATCCTCAACTCTCTGGGCACGGATGGAAGCTTTGGCAACGAAGATGCCGACAAGTCCGTGTTGGCAGCGGCCAGCCAGGTCATTACCCCGGCCCTTGAGCCGCTTGGCGTCAGTGCTGAGAACTGGCCGGCCACGCTCGGTGTGTTTACCGGTATCTTTGCCAAGGAGGCTGTGGTGGGCACTTTGAATGCCCTGTATGCCGGTTTCGATCAGCAGGAGCAGGCGGAAGCCGAGGAAGAGGAGAGCTTTGATTTCTGGGGCGGCATTGCTGCGGCTTTTGCCACCATCCCTGAGAATGCACGGGGTATGCTTGACACGCTGACCGATCCGCTCGGCCTGTCGATAGGTGATGTCAGTGATCTGTCAAGTGCTGCCGAAGAGCAGGAGGTCAGTGAGGCAACCTTTGGCTCGATGGTGCGCCTGTTCGGCAGTCAGAGTGCCGCCTTTGCCTACCTGCTGTTCGTGCTGCTCTATTTCCCGTGCAGTGCCGCCATTGCTGCGGTGTACCGGGAGACCAACCTGGCCTGGACCCTTTTCGCCGGCTTCTGGACAACCTTTATGGCCTATCTGGCCGCCACCCTCTTTTACCAGGTGGCTAACTTTACCGCTCATCCGCGTTATTCGGCCACTGTCATTGGCGCTGATCTGGTGGCCCTTGCAGCTGTGGTTCTGGCCCTGTATCTGGTCAGCCGTTCACGGCAACGACAAAAGGCCGGAGCTGTTGTGATAACACCCGGTGCGGTAGCCAGCCCAGCAGGAGAACAGTGAGGATGCTATGGATCTGATTCAATTAAAAAAATACCTGCAGTCACGCAAGATCGTACCCTTGCAGGACATGGCGTTACATTTTCAAACCGATACTGAAACCGTCCGTCCGCTGCTCGACGTGTGGGTCAACAAGGGCAAGGTGCGGCAGCGTCCTGGTTCAGCTGCGCCCTGCAAGGGGTGCTGTCAGTGCGACCCGGCAACCATCGAGGTGTACGAGTGGATTGAATAGGTTTCGGGCTGCACGTACCGCCTGTTGATCAACCTTCAGGAACGGGTGTAACAGGTCCGGGTTCAACACCCGGTGCTTCCATCATGAACAAAAGACAAACCCGTCTTTTCAGAGAATGACCCTGGAGAGATGGGTTTTCTTTTGCTGCGTACCACCGGCAGATTATGTCACTTTCAGAGTAGCGTACTGCCATCACTTTTTTTGAAAAGTCCGTCATACTCTGCTTCCCTCTTGCCTCAAAATTATTCACATTCTTATCCCTGTTATCCGGATCTCATCCGGTTTGTGCGCTGCTTTACAGTGGCATCCCTGTGGGACTGACCTGCGGCTCACGCACCGTTTGTTGATTTCCATGGCCTTTGCTTATGGACTGGTTGCAGAATATGGCAAAAGGTTTGGGAATAATCGCCAACCTTGTGCTTTCCACATGCGCTGTCACCTGCTAGATTGAGGGCATAATTGTGCGTTGAACAATTTACGTTCGCTTGGCGCCAATGCATTTTGGTGGCGCACCAGGAATTGAGGCAAACCAATATGGCAAAGGCAGCAGAAAATTTTGCAAAGACGGTTTTCTTTAAACTGGCAAGAAGGCAATTCAAGGTCTTTTGTATACGCATAGCGGAACAAGGCAAGCTGCAACTCGACAATAAGGACACCCACCCATGACTTCTGGTAATTTTCAGCAGCTGGCAAACTTCATCTGGTCTGTGGCCGATCTCCTGCGCGGACCGTACCGGCCGCCACAGTACGAACGGGTCATGCTGCCTTTGACGGTGTTGCGCCGTTTTGACGCGGTGCTGGCTCCCACCAAGGAGATGATACTCAAACGTTTTAATACCTTGAAGGATAAAAACCCGCAGCTGGTGGATGGAGTGCTCAATACACTGGCCACAGACGACAACGGCCAGCCACTTGGCTTTCATAATCACAGCCAACTCGATTTTTATAAACTCAAGGGCGACCCGGACAATATCGGCCGTCATCTGACTGATTACATCAACGGTTTTTCCGAGAACATCCGCAAGATCTTCGAACGCTTTGAGTTCGAACAGGAAATTGCCAAACTCGAAGAGGCCAACCGTCTCTATCAGGTGGTTGCGCAGTTTGCTGAAATCGACCTGCACCCCCGCCGTGTGGACAACATCACCATGGGGCTGGTGTTTGAAGACCTGATCCGGCGCTTTAATGAAGCAGCCAACGAGACAGCTGGTGACCACTTTACCCCGCGTGAGGTCATCCGCCTGATGGTCAACCTGCTGCTGGAACCTGATACCCAGGTGCTCACCCAGGCAGGCAAGATCGTCACTATCTGTGACCCGACCTGCGGTACCGGCGGCATGCTGGCCGAAAGTCAAAACTGGATTCGTGCTCACAACGAACAGGCCACGGTCAAGGTCTACGGTCAGGACTACAACCCGCGCTCCTATGCTGTGGCCGCCTCCGACCTGCTGATCAAAGGACACCGAGACAGCCGCATTGAGTACGGCAACACCCTGGTTGATGATCAGTTCTCCGGCAAACGCTTTGACTACCTGCTGGCCAACCCTCCTTTTGGCGTGGACTGGAAGGCAGAGAAGAAAGCCATCGACCGCCTGGATGACTTTCGCGGCTACAGGGGCAAGCTGCCACGTGTCAATGACGGTGCACTGCTCTTTCTGATCCACATGATCGCCAAGTTTCAGCCATGGCAGCAGGGCAACATTGATAAACCAGGCTCACGTATTGCCATTGTTTTCAACGGCTCGCCTCTCTTTACCGGCGGTGCTGGTAGTGGTGAAAGTGAAATCCGCCGCTGGATAATAGAACACGACTGGCTGGAAGCCATTGTCGCCCTGCCCGAGCAGATGTTCTACAACACCGGCATCGGCACCTTTGTCTGGGTGCTCAGCAATCGCAAGGAAAAGCACCGCAAGGACAGGATCCAGCTGATCGACGCCCGCGAGCGCTGGACGTCGATGAAACGCAGCCTGGGCAACAAGCGTCGCTGGCTGGATGAAAAGGCTATCAATGAGATCAGCCGTGAGCACGGTGCATTGACCGAATCAACGACCAGCAAAGTCTTTGATAATACCTATTTCGGCTACCGCCGGGTCAGCATCCTGCGCCCGCTACGCCTGAAGTTTCAGATGACCCAGGAGGCCAAGGATCGCTATCTGAACACCTGCCCGGAACTGCTCGACGCGGTACTGGCCATTGAAGATGCACTGGGCAGTGAACAGTACGACGATTGGAACGTGGTGTGGGACAAGGTGCAGAAGATTGTCAAAGACCTGCCTGACGATCTGGAAGGCTGGGCCAAAGGAGCCAAGGGTACAGCACAGAAAAAAGCCTTTCGTGACGCCTTTACTGAGGTTGACCCCGAGGCTGAACCAGTGGTTGCCAAAGTGCTTAAAGAGGCCGCTCTGGATACCGAAGCACTGTTTCCCCGCCAGGATTTGGCTCACACGAAGGCACGAAAACACGAAGAAATTCAAGAATTGCTGGGCCTGAACCAAACGGGCAAGGCAAGGTTTGTCGAGTACGAATCCGACCCGGCTCTGAAGGACTTTGAAAATATCCCTCTGAAGGAAGATGTTGTCAGCTATGTACTGCGAGAGGTGCGGCCCTATGTGGCTGATACCTGGATCGACCGCGGGACTCTGGACGAACAGGATGGCGGCATCGGCAAGGTGGGATACGAGATCAACTTCAATCGCGAATTTTTCCAGTACCAGCCACCACGACCACTGGCTGAGATCGATGCAGAGCTAGAGGCAGTGGAAAAGCGGATCATGGCGCTCTTGCGGGAGGTGACGGAGTGAAAAATGAGGCCAGCTTTGCACAATTGGTTAACAGCATCCAGACCGCCCACCGTGAGTTGGCGGCCCAGGCTGGCAGAGCTGTCAACATCAGTCTGACCCTGCGTAACTGGCTGATCGGGTATTACATTGCCGAGTACGAGTTGAACGGCAAAGACCGGGCTGAATATGGGGAGAACTTATTGGGACGGCTTTCCACAGAGCTTCAGAGTTCCGGAGTGAGTATCTGCGGGAAGCGCCAGCTATATTGGTATCTCCGATTTTACCACGTCTATCCACAAATAGTGCGGTCACTGCCCCCACAATTTCAACCAATGGATTTTAAAGATATTATGGATGCGGGAGACCGTGACTCCCGAATTGTGCGGTCAGCGACCGCACTTTCCATAATTGACCCCCAGAAACTCATCGGTTCCATGTCCTATACCCATTTTGAACAGCTCATCGCCATTGACGATGCCACCAAACGAGCCTTTTATGAGGTGGAGTGCATACGCGGCAACTGGTCTGTGCGCGAGTTGAAACGCCAGATCAACAGCCTCTACTACGAGCGTTCAGGACTTTCGCTAGAAAAGAAGAAGCTGGCCAAACAAGTGCAGCAGTATGCCGAACCACAGCCGGTCTTCAACATCCGCGATCCCTATGTTTTCGAATTTCTGGGTCTCAAATCGGCCGAGGTGATGAGTGAATCGCATCTTGAACAGCAGCTTACCGAAAAGCTACAGGAGTTTCTGCTTGAACTGGGGCACGGCTTCTGCTTTGAAGCGCGCCAGAAGCGGGTTCTCATCGGTGACGAGCATTTCTTTGTTGATCTGGTCTTTTATCACCGTATTCTCAAATGCCATGTACTGGTGGAACTGAAGCTGGAAAAATTCAGCCATGAAAACCTTGGCCAGCTCAATACCTACGTCAGTTGGTACAAGGCTAACATGATGACCGATGGTGACAACCCGCCGGTGGGCATCCTGCTTTGCACCGGCAAGAACCACGTCCTTGTTGAATATGCGCTGGCCGGCATGGACAACCAGTTGTTCGTTTCCAAATACCTGCTGGAGTTGCCGCAGAAAGAAGAGATGCAGCGGTTCATTGATGAGCAGTTACGGGAGGTAACGGAGTGAGTACACCAGACCGTGGGGAGCTGATCGTTTATCGTACTGAGGATGGACAGGTACAAATCCAACTGCAAGCTCAGGATGGCTCCGTTTGGCTCAACCAGGGCGAGATGGCCGTGCTGTTTGATACCACCAAGCAGAACATCAGCCTGCATATCAAAAATATCCTCAAAGAAGAGGAGCTGCCTGAAGCTTCAGTTGTCAAGGAATACTTGACAACTGCCGAAGACGGCAAACGCTACAAGACCAAACATTACAACCTACACATGATCCTGGCCGTGGGCTACCGGGTGCGCTCGCCGCGCGGTACCCAGTTCCGTCAGTGGGCCACCGCCCACCTGGCTGAGTACCTGGTCAAGGGCTTTGTCATGGATGACAAGCGGCTCAAAGACCCTGGCGGTTGGGATTACTTTGACGAGCTGCTGGCCCGCATCCGCGAAATCCGCGCTTCGGAGAAACGCTTCTACCAGAAAGTGCGCGACCTCTTTGCGCTCAGCTCCGACTACCGTTCCGATGACCACGTCGCCCGGCTCTTTTTTGCTGAAACTCAGAACAAACTGCTCTTTGCTGTCACCGGTCAGACCGCCGCTGAGATCGTTGTCTCGCGCGCCGATCCGAATGTTCCCAACATGGCCCTCACCAGCTGGAGCGGTTCGCGGGTACGCAAACACGATGTAATCGTGGCCAAGAATTACCTGTCTGCTGACGAGGTGGACACCCTCAACCGGCTGGTAGTCATCTTTCTGGAACAGGCCGAATTACGGGTAAAGGAGCGTAAGCAACTTACCCTTGATTACTGGCGGCTGAATGTGGATCGCCTGTTGGACTTCAACGAAAGGGCGGTACTCACCCACACCGGCAGTGTTTCACGTGAGGTCATGGAACGTATCGTCCACGAACGCTTCAACACCTTTGATGAAAACCGTCGTATTGCCGAGGCCAGACAGGCCGATGCTGAGGACATGGCAGAACTTACGCGGATTGAAAAACAGCTTGAACAGAAGAAGACAGAGCGATGAAGTTGAGGGAGATGCAGGGCTCACACGAAGGCGCGAAGACACGAAAAGGACCTGGTTTATTTTCGGTGTCTTGATCGAATGGGGACTAAAGGTGCGAAATGAAATCTCAGAAGACACGAATCCAGTATGTTACATCGGTTACTCCACTTCAGGTTGACCCATCAAAATATGATGAACAGCAGGTGGTTCACTACTCCATTCCTGTAATTCAAGAAACTGGATTACCAGGAATGGAGCTTGCCAGCGAAATAGCTAGCAACAAGTGGCTGTTAAAGGGCGGCGAAGTGCTGGTTTCAAAACTTAATGTCCACAAAAATTGTGTTGCCATTGTTGGAGATCACGCAAACGAAACAGTTTTTGCATCTACCGAGTTCGTCGCTTTTACACCTCACGCTATCGAACAGCGCTTTCTTAAATATATTTTCCAAAGTGAAGAAACCATTCAGCAGCTTTCCTCATTATCGGAATCGGCAACGCGTAGCCATGCGAGAGTCAACCCCAGTGACATCATTAAACTCAAGGCATACCAGCCTCCACTCAAAACCCAACGCCTGATCGCCGATTACCTTGACCGTGAAACTGCGCGCATCGATGCGCTGGTCACGGAAAAGGAAAAGATGCTGACCCTGCTGGAAGAAAAGCGCGCCGCCCTCATCAGCCGCGCTGTCACCCGTGACCTCGACCCCACCGCACCCCTCAAACCCTCGGGTCTCGACTGGCTGGGGGATATCCCGGCGCATTGGGAGATCCTACCGATAAAATACGTGGCAACGGTGGGAAATGGTTCGACACCAACGGTCGACAACTCAGATTACTGGGATGACGAAGGATTCCCTTGGATGAACAGCTCCGTCGTCAACATGGAAGTCGTTACAGGAGCATCACGTGGTGTTACAGACAAAGCTTTGAAGGAATGCCACCTGCCGATAATCTCACCCCCTGCTGTTCTGGTTGGCATCACCGGCCAGGGAAAGACACGCGGTATGGCGTCTATATTGATGCGCCATGCAACAATAAATCAGCATCTCGCCTATCTAAAGCCACAGGATGGTCGACTATTGGCCGAATACCTGCGGTTTGTTCTAGCAGGCTGTTGAAAAACTCATAAACAACGGGACATGTAAAACAATACCGTGTATTATCCAACCAATTGGAATAACTGACAAACAGGTGGAAATATGCGCGGTCCTGACATTCAGCAACAGAA
>Ga0265295_1000425_pt1 | contig 85609 bp, 95 predicted proteins | sample Munlansysbiofilm_FD_192503 | JGI IMG/M metagenome (GOLD analysis project Ga0265295, IMG submission 192503) | Leachate microbial communities from a municipal landfill in Southern Ontario, Canada - Methane capture system biofilm | ecosystem: Engineered > Solid waste > Landfill > Unclassified ... | reverse complement strand
ATAAAAAAACAAAAACCGATAAAACAAAAATAAAAAAACAAAAGCCGATAAAACAAAAAAAGAAAAGCAAAAAACCGATAAAACAAAAAAATCAAAAACATAAAACCGATAAAACAAAAAAAGAAAAACAAAAAACCGATAAAACAAAAAAAGAAAAGCAAAAAACCGATAAAACAAAAAAAGAAAAGCAAAAAACCGATAAAACAAAAAAAGAAAAGCAAAAACCGATAAAACAAAAATAAAAAAACAAAAACCGATAAAACAAAAATAAAAAAACAAAAACCGATAAAACAAAAATAAAAAAACAAAAACCGATAAAACAAAAAAAGAAAAGCAAAAAACCGATAAAACAAAAATAAAAAAACAAAAACCGATAAAACAAAAAAAGAAAAGCAAAAAACCGATAAAACAAAAAAAGAAAAGCAAAAAACCGATAAAACAAAAAAAGAAAAACAAAAAACCGATAAAACAAAAAAAGAAAAGCAAAAAACTGATAAAACAAAAAAAGAAAAGCAAAAAACTGATAAAACAAAAAAATCAAAAACATAAAACCGACAAAACAAAAATGAAAAACAAAAAACCGATAAAACAAAAAAAGAAAAGTAAAAAACCGACAAAACAAAAAAATCAAAAGCAAAAAAATAAATAAAAAGAGAAATAAGGTTTGACCTTATTTACAAATCTTTTAAAATATCGGAAAATTCTTGAGCGCGTCCTTTAATGACGTCCGCCGCTTTTAAAATAAGTTCGGACGAGGAGTAAGAACCGTCGGATTCGACCGAGAAAACGAATGTGCGCGAATCGTATGAGACTTTAAGCGTGGGGTCGGTCAAATCAAAAATGTGTCGGACATGACCGCATTTTACGCATTTCAATTCGTCTTTTTCATCTAAGTTTTCAATGCTTCTTGCCATGAAAACAGAATGGTCGGGACATTCGACAAGCACGTTTCCGCATTCCGGACAAGGTTCGACTTCGACCATCGGAAGATGTTTGTAACCGCAAGCAACGCCGGCCTGCCAGCGAACATGGTCGTGGCCGTAACCGACATGAGCGATAGCTTCAAGCATCACGCGCTGTCCTTCTTTTAATTCAACGAGCGGAATTTTTTCATCGGCCGGATGAACTTTGGGGTCGGCGGAAATAAAATCGCCGGAATAAACCATTTTCGGGCCTTCGACGTCTAAGCGAAGAGAAACTTCGCAATTCGGACAGCCTGTCCCGCCAACGGCACCGCAGCTGCAATCCGACTGCGGAACATAATCGCCGTCGTCGGTTGTTAAAGGAACGAGCGCAAGACGGAGGCCGAGCTGCTCATCGTAAAGAACGGACGTGTTGTCATAAAGATTCACGTATTCAATCGCAAGAGTCGGAACGTCGGCAATCATTGCGCGGCGAATGCCGTTTGCAAAAGCGGGATTCGTTCCAGAAAGGACAAACTTTGCCGAGTCTTTGGACAACTCGATAATATCAATATCCATCTTAATTCACCTGAAATGTTCCAAAAATAGAGAAAATAAAAATACGAATCAAAGAGCCAAATCGATTTAATTCATATTTTTAAAAATGTTTTGTAGTATTTAAATCTAAATCCGATAAATTTTAAAGGATTTAAAATCCAAACAAAACCGGGAATTTAAAACCCGAGAAATTTTGAGGACTCAAAATCCGATAAAATGGAGGATTTAAAATTCGGCAACTTTAAACGCGGTGCTTGCCGCCCTTGGGTCTGGTGCCGTCGTGGGGGATGGGCGTTACGTCTTCGATTCGACCGATGCGAATGCCGGCACGCGCAAAAGCACGGATGGTCGCTTGCGCGCCGGGACCGGGGTTTCGTTGTTTGTTTCCGCCCGGGGCTCTCACTTTAATGTGAATGCCGGTAATGCCTTTGTCTTTTAATTGTTCCGCCAATTGGTTTGCCATTTGCATTGCCGTGTACGGAGAACTTTCATCGCGCGCGGCTTTGACAACCATACCGCCGGAAGATTTGGCGATGGTTTCGGCGCCGGTTAAATCTGTCACGGTAATGATGGTGTTGTTGAATGAAGATTTGATGTGAGCGACAGCCCATTTCATTTCAGACATAATTATTTCCTCCCTGGAGCTGCTGCGGGCGCTGCGCCTGTTCGCGGGGGACCGCGGGGTGCGCCGCTTCTGCCGCCTTTCTTACCGCCTTTTCTGCCGCCTTCGCTTTGTGCGCGTGCCTTTTTGCTGTTTTCGGCCGCGGCGCGAAGGGTCATGCCGTCAACGATTGCGGACGCGATTTGAATCGGTCTTTCGGGGTGCGATTCTGTGGTCAGCGGAGATTCGCCGTAGTACGTGATGTTCATTTCATCTTCTTTTGAAATGAGCATGCTCGGAACGGTGGCTCTTCTGCCGTTAATGGCGATGTGGCCGTGCGTAATAAATTGGCGGGATTGTCGAACGGTTCTGGCCAGACCGAGTCTTAACACTTGGGTTTGGAGTCTGCGTTCAAGAATGTTTTCCGATTTCAAACCCAAGATATCGTCGACTTCGGAGTCGGGTTTTAAGATACCGTAACGGATTAATCGCCCGAGGATTTGGTCGGCTTCGGTTTTTGCGTGTCCTTTTAATTCTCCGTCGGGAGAAGAAGCGACAATAGCCAAAAGGCTCATGGCGTCGGATCTGTATTTACGAAGAATACTTTCCGCTTTCCAAACTTCTCTTTTGTTTCTCAGACCGTAAGCCTTAATCAATTCTACTTCGCCGGCCATTCTGGTGTCTTGCCAGGGATGGTTCGGTGTTTCATAAGTTTTATTTTTCTTACCTGGATATACCATAACAACTCACCATCACTTCTTCTTTCTGACACCGACGGTAGAGCCGCGGCGACCTGTCGATTTGGTTCTTTGTCCTCTGACTTTGAGACCTCTTTCGTGTCTGAGACCTCTGTAAGCGCGGACTTTCTTCAAGTTGTTGATATCTTCTTTGAACGTCAAGTCGATATCGACACCGAGCAAGTGTTTGTTCTCGCCGGTCGTTAAATCTTTTTGTCTGTTTAACATCCAAGCCGGGACACTGCTTTCAATACCCAAGATGGCCGCGTCTAATTTGGCAACATCTTCATCCGGTAAGTAACCGATAATTGCTTTGGGATCAATACCTGCATCTTTAGCGATAATTTTAGAAATACGAAGACCGATGCCGTCAATACCTGTCAAAGCGTATTGAACTTGATTGGCACCTTTCAAGTTTGTATTCATAACACGAACAAGATGCTTTATTTCGTCTTCGGCCGGAACGGGTTCCGTATTTGCCGCAAGACCTTTTTCTACTTTTTCATTTTGTTTCTTTGCCATATGTTTCTCTCCTTAGGGGAAAAACGCATCATGTAGCCCGCACCATATGAATAATAGTGCACGAGCAGCCCGATAAAAGATAACAGGCTTCAATCAAATGCTTGATTCCTAACGGATTCATCATATATAACCTTTTCAGAGGAATAGGTAAAAAGAAAATAAGAAAAGATAAAAATTTAAAAGAAAAAAAATGGAGCGGTGAAAAATCAAGCCGCATAGCTTTGGGACAGATCTTTGATAAAAGAAACTGTTATGCCGTCGGCATCTTTTATTTTATCCAGGGAACCCATATTCACCAAATAATAAATCAGGGAATTATGGATACGCGACAGAGACATGTCATCCATAATATGAATTACGACAGCAAATGATATAATCATAACTGATAAACGATAGCAACACAAGCTAATATACAAATATATATAATAATATAGAAATATAAATTTGAAAATCTAAAAAAGAATTAATTAAAAATAGTGAATAAAAACACAATAAATATAAAAAAGCGCCGAGAGGGAGATTTGAACTCCCGAGGGGCTGCGCCCCACAAGCTTTCCAGGCTTGCGCCCTACCACTAGACTACCTCGGCATGAAGCAGGATTCTATTAAACAGGTTTCTGGTATATATTTGTTTTTCTCAAAAAAAAAGGTTTTGTCAGTCGGCTTTGTAATAAGTTTTCTAATCGGTTTTCTAATCAGTTTTCTAATCAGTTTTCTAATCAGTTTTCTAATCGGTTTTCTAATCGGTTTTCTAATCGGTTTTCTAATCAGTTTTCTAATCGGTTTTCTAATCGGTTTTCTAATCAGTTTTCTAATCGGTTTTCTAATCGGTTTTCTAATCAGTATTCTAATCAGTTTTCTAATCAGTTTTCTAATCGGTTTTCTAATCGGTTTTCTAATCAGTATTCTAATCAGTTTTCTAATCAGTTTTCTAATCGGTTTTCTAATCAGTTTTCTAATCGGTTTTCTAATCGGTTTTCTAATCGGTTTTCTAATCAGTATTCTAATCAGTTTTCTAATCAGTTTTCTAATCAGTTTTCTAATCGGTTTTCTAATCGGTTTTCTAATCAATATTCTAATCAGTTTTCTAATCAGTTTTCTAATCGGTTTTCTAATCGGCTTTCGCCGCCGTCCGAAATTCATTCCTTATTTTCTTTCTTTTTCCATCCGATCGGATATTCCCCTTTCTCCATCAAAACGGCAATCGGCTTTGCGACAAAACCGTGGTGGCTTGATTGAATTTCGTCGGGAGACATCAAAGCCGAAGAAAGAGAAATAATCTCTCCTTTTTGAGAGAAAACGGCGACCAAGTCCCCTTTTTGGATATCGCTCGTATATCCGGCAACGCCCGCCCGCGCCAAAAACGCGCCGGAACAAAGCGCTTCAACCGCGGTGTCTCGAACGACAATATGCGGCAAATGAGAAAAAGCGGATTCCATCGGTAAAATAACATCCCTTAAATCGGATTCATCCCCCGTCTCTTGCCAACCAACGTAAGCGTCTTTTAATTCTTGAAGAGAAATCAAACGCGAATCGGTAAACGGTCCGGCTTTGGAGCGGATAAGCTCTTGCATTTGAGCGCCGACGCCGAGAGCCAAACCGATATCGTGACAAAGTTTTCGAATGTAAGTGCCGGCTTCGCACCCGACTCTCAATAAAACTTCCGTGTCGTTCATTTCTAAGATGTCAATATAATAGATGCGGCGTGTTCGAAGCGCGCGTTTGACGGCGGAGCGAACCGGCGGCATTTGATAAACGTTTCCGACGAAATCGGAAATGGTCAATCGGATTATTTTTTCGGGAACCGAGCGGTGCAATTTCAAAAGACAAATATACTCTTTGCCGGACAATCGAAGCGCTGCAACGGCGCGCGTCGCTTTTCCAATCATGACGGGCTGCGTTCCGGTAACAATCGGATCCAGCGAGCCGGAATGCCCCGCCACATTGACTTCTAAAATATCGCGAACGAAAGCCGCCACTTCATGGCTGGTCGGACCGGAGGGTTTGTTAATCACGACAACGCCTTTATTGATATATTCTCGAATCGGGCGCTCTTGGGGGAAATGCCCGTGCGGGCCGGTTTTCGAGATATCGGAAAGCGCGACAAACTCTCCTCTCTCCGTATGAAACCAATCATTGCGGTAAAGCTCTCTTTTGACTTTCTTTTCCGTTCCCTTTTGTTTTTTCATTGAAAAGAAAACAGGAGTTTAATATTAAAAAGATAGCGATGATGAAACGAAAAAGAAAAGGAAAAGAAGAAAGGAAACGGAAAAAATATAAAAATAAAAAAACAAAAAAATGAATAAACAAAAATAGAGAAATGAATGAATAAACAAAAATAGAGAAATGAATGAATAAACAAAAATAAAAAAAAGATAAATGGATTCAATTTCAAAAACTAAATCCAAAAATTTTACCCATCATATCTCGCAGCAATCGCAATCATATCCGCAATCGTCTGCGGATCAAACCGAGACGAATCAATGATCAAATCATAGATGGAAAGGTCGTCCGCGTCAATCGAATAATAATTCAAATATCGGATTTTTTCGGATTCTTCGCGGGTTTTCGTTTTATCCAATTCGAATTTAAATGACGACGTGGATTGCTCACGATTCATGATTCTGCGAACGCGGGTTTCAAGCGGCGCTTTGAGCAAAACGCGCAATATCTTTTTTCCGGGCGGAACTTCCAAAGACATGTGGCCGGCAAGGCGTCCTTCTAAAATGAGATTTTCTCTTGTTTTTGAAAGTTCTTTTTGGCGCTCGTCGATTTGGCGGTCATAAGACGGATCGGACTCCGCCAATTTTCCGAAATCGGCCAAAGAGAGATTTAATTCTTGCGCGATGCTTCTGAAAATTTCGCCCGAAGAAATAAAATCCATTCCCGATTGTTCCTGCAAAAGCTTAGAAACGGTTGTCGTTCCGGTCCCCGGAAGTCCGCTGATGGTAAGAATCATATCTGAAACACCCTTTTTGATTGAAAAACGTTGGTTGGAAAACGTTGAAAACATTGATTGGAAAACATTGATTGGAAAAATAAGAAAAAATAAAAAGCGAAAGAAAAAAACATTACATGCCGGCGGCACGAATGTTTAAAACTTTTCTCAACACTTGGCTGAATGCCAAAGAGGACATGAAGTACCAGAAAAGCCAATAAGTAAACATGTAAAACACGCGATCCGCTAAATTCACCGTGCCCCAAAACGGAAACACCATGGTCGCCGCTTCGTGGCCGCCGATGTAATAATAAGCCCACATTAAAAACGGAATCGAAACCAAAACAATGTAAAGCATCGGTTTAAACTGGTCTTTCATCATGCCCATTTGCTCTTGCATGATTTCCGCTTGCTGCTCTTCTAAACGTTTGAGCATATAGGTGTTTTGAGTTTCCTGCGCTTCTTTAAATTCTTTTTGAAAAATTTTCATTTTTTCTTGGAATTCAATCATTTTGGATTGATCCACCACATATTTTTGAATAAGGGATGAATAAATACCGGTAATAATCGCCATCGCCGATAAAATCAAAAAGAAATTGCCTTCGCCGACAAGAGAGAGAATCGGAGACATGATATGATTCATAACCTCGCCGATAAAGTCGCGAACGCTTGGAATCATCACACCGAATAAAAGAAGAAAACCCGCGACTAAAATGATTTTATTCGCTTGTTCTCTGAATTTTTGCATATCCAAAATAATCCGACCTGTACATTCATAAAGATAATTGTAAGAATTGTGAGAGTCTCTTTTTATTTAAAAGATGCGACGATTTGATCGATTTCATTGAAAACGGCGTCAATCTCTTTTGTACCGTCAATGTTTTTTAACAATCCTTTTTTATCGTAATAATCCACCAAAGGAGCCGTTTGTTTCTGATAAACGTCCAAACGGTTCAAAACCGCTTCGGAAGTGTCGTCCGGTCTTTGGAACAAAGCGTCGCCGCAAGAATCGCACACCCCTTCTTTTTGGGGCGGATTAAAAACGGTGTGATAGCTGGCGCCGCAAGAAGACATCCACCTTCCGGAAAGACGACCGACCAAAACGTCATTCGGCACGACAATATTAATCACGGCGTCAATCGGTTTTTGAATTTCATTTAAAATATCGGCCAACGCGTCGGCTTGCGGAACGGTGCGCGGATAACCGTCAAGCAAAAATCCGTTTTTACAGTCCGACTGCAAAAGCCTGTCTTTGATAATGCCGATTAAAACCGAATCCGGAACAAGTTCTCCGTTGTCCATGTATGTTTTGGCTTCCAACCCGAGAGCGGTTCCTTCTTTGACATTTGCGCGAAGAATATCCCCGGTTGAAATTTGAGGGATACCGTACTTTTGAGAAAGCTTTTGAGCCTGAGTCCCTTTACCGGCACCCGGCGGACCGAATAAAATAATATCCATAAAATCACCTAAAACTTGAAATTTAAAATTGTGAAACGGCATTTCCGAAAAAATCTGAAATGGCACTTCAGTAAAAGCGAATTAAGGAAAAGCATTCCTTAAAAGCCGAATTGAGGAAGAACATCCCTTACAATAAAAAAAGGAACGAAAATCCGGAATACAAGAAATTGACGTTTTTGTTATAAAAAGGATTCCATGAACGAAAAAAGTAAAAAAAGGCTTAAGATGACCTTAAGCCGTGTTTCGTTTTAAAAATTTAATCCTCTTTTCCAAGGAAAGAGCGCAACATCGGGTGCATTTCCATCAATTGCTCCGAGGCCAAATCCTCATACAAACGATAGACAATACTGACCGTCAATAAAAGACCCGTTCCGCCCGCGCTGCCGACCGTTCCGAGCAAACTGGCAAACAATGTCAAAAGGCCGATGAACGCGCCGCCGATAATCGTCACTTTGGGGATGTAGCGCAACATGTACTTTTCAATGGATGCGATGTTGTTCCTGAAACCCGGAACTTGCATGCCGGAATTGTAAATCTTTTTCGCCGTTTGTTTGGCGCCCATTCCGGTCGTCTCAATCCAGAACAGAGCAAAAACGATACCGCCGACAACCAATAACAATGCGTCAACTCCGACGTGAAGGAGAATTTGCCATACGGCCGGCGCGTCAAAGCCCATGGCCATATAATTGGCTCGAACCAAAGACGGAATCCAATCCTGCGGACTGTTGATTGAAGAAAGATAATACATGATGCCGTTAACGGGCGTCGAGCCGTAATATTCTCCGAGGAATGTGAAGCCCCTGCCGGCCAATATGACGCCGACTAATTGAACGTTGGCTTGAAGGGCGCGAACCAAAATCATCGGCAAAACGGACGCGTAAATCAACTTGACCGGGAATTTACCGCGAGCGCCGCGAACGGAAGTGTGAGAAAGTGGAATTTCAATTCGGACACTTTCCACATAAACGACAACAACAAAGATGATAACGGTTGAAATCAAAGCTAAAACGCCGCCGCCGATTAAAACATAATTCAATATGTTTTCGGGAGAAGAGAACATTAAACCCAGATCGCCGTTTGAAATGTGCGTAATCCAGCGCGGAATAAGGCCGATCGGATATCCGCCCGAATCCGGAAGCCAATTGATTAAACCGGTAATAATGGATTGAGAAACACCGGCGACGATGAACAAACTGATACCCGAGCCGATTCCCCATTTGGAGATGACTTCGTCCATATACATAATAAGAGCGCCGCCGAGACAGATTTGAAGGAACAAAAACGCCGTAATCACCCAAGTGCTGACGCCAAGCGACGCCGCCAACGCCGCGTCCGGTTCAATGAAACCGAAAAGCTGCGGAAGCGTTTCAAGAATAATCATGACGAAGACAAGGAATTTCTGAGCTCCTTGGAAATAGGCTTGGTCTTTGGGGTTTGACAAATCCAAATGGATAATGTCGCCGCCGACCAAAAGCTGCAAAATAATGGATGCCGTGACGATCGGACCAATACCCAGAACAATTAATGATCCGGTCGCGCCTGCAAAGAACGCACGATAATGCGCAAATAAATCGATCGATTCAGCCGACATACCAAACAAAGGAATGTTCGATAAAACAAAATAGAGCGCGAGAATAACGAGCGTCCACATCACTTTATTTTTGAACAAAACTTGTTTTTCAGGTTTGGCGACAGCGGGTAACCTCGCAAAAATAGGCTCCATTACACTCCTGAAACTCATTGTTGACACCTGACTATTACAAAATGAAACAGCAACCATACTGCTTTTTTGAAATATCTTGAATAATAAATTGTGAAATTTTTAATAGTTTTAACAAAATCACTGCTTACAAGCAATGATGAGATGAAAATGATAGCGATTAATAGTATTAATATATTTTCTTATTTTAAATATACAAAAGATCAAAAGCCGAAAAAATAAAGAAAAAGAAGAGAAGCAAAATGCTTACTCTTCGGATTCTTCTTCAAATTCGTCAAAGTCAACCTCGACGCATTCGCCGCCGGCCGCTTCGATTTTCTCGCGCGCTTTTGCGGAGAACATTTCAGCCGTTACGACCATGGCTTTGGTGACTTGACCGGAGCCGAGAACTTTGTCGATTCCGATGCTGTAGAGATCAACAACAAATTTGTCGCCGTCTTTTGTGATGTAATCGGCTTCGTTTTCAAAAAGGAAAGAAACAAGTTCGTCCAATTCGCCGACGTTCACGATAAAAACCGGAACATCAACGACGGCCGGCCGGGTAAATCCTTTGTAGATGTAACCGGGTCGGTATCCTTCACGCATCGCGCGAACGAAATGGTGGGCATTGCTGCCGGCGCGTCCGCGTCCGCCGCGGTTACCGGCGCCGCGTCTGTTTTTGTGCGTGCCGCCGCCGCATGTGCGTGATCCTCTGTATTTTTTAGTTCTGATGTGTCCCATTGATAAACCCCCTTATCTCATTTTGTGCAAAAGCACCGCGATATCTTCGCCGTGGTTTCCAAGAACGCCGCCTTGTTGAACGGTTCTCTTTAAACCCGCGTGTCCCTTTCTTGGGGGGTGAAGTCTGAAAATCGGCTTCATTGCGGGAACGTCCTTAATCGCGATTTTTCCGTCAACGAACGCTTCTGCGAATTCTTTGATGGTTTTGTAAGGAGTTGTTTCCGCGACGTACGCGTCAGTCAAACGTTCGCCGCCTTCGAGTCTGCCGCGGGTTTCAAAAATTTCCGCAACCGCGTCGGCATCGACGATACCGTATGCGATATAATCTTTGGACTTTTGGATCATGCCTTTGTAAACATCATTTTCCGGAAGGAAAACGCAGTGATTCACTTTGTTTAAACGAAGCATTTTAAGCGTGTCCGCAATTGTGCCTCTGACGGCGACAGATCCTCTGACTCTGATAACTGCGTACATAATTAAATGCCTCCGTTACCTTTTTTAGGCGTGCGCATGGTGCTGACATTGTTTAATGCCGCAAATGTCGCTTTTGCGAAGTTGAGCGTTGTGCGCGTCGTTCCGGACGTTTGTGTCCAAATGTCTTTGATGCCTGCTTTTTCCAACACTTTTCGAGCGGTGCTTCCGGCCGCAAGACCGAGACCTCTGGGCGCCGGAACCAATGTCACGACGACACTGCCGATTTTGCCGGTGGCTTCAAACGGAACGGTGTGCTCTTTGCCGCAAGCGCATTCCCAAGAGCCGCAACCGCGTTTGACTTGAGTAATGTTGAGCTTGGCCGAGTCGATTGCTTTTTTAATCGCGTTTCCGACTTGGACGTCTTTGCCTTGACCGATACCGACATAACCGTCGCCGTTTCCGACAATAACGGTTGCTCTGAATTTAACACGTCTGCCGGAGTCCGTCATTCTCTGAACCATGTTGATGTCGAGAACTTCGTCTTCCAGCCCCGGCAAGAGCGCATCCACGATTTGGGGTTCTCTTAAAGGGTAACGGGATTTGAGAGCGTCTTCCATTGTTGTAATTTGTCCGTCCGCGACAAGTTTTCCGAGTCTTGTCCGGGGGACCCATTCGTCATCATTGTAAGCCATATTTCTCACTTGAACTCCGCTTTGATTTTTTCGACCGCGGCGTCAAATTGCGCCGGCAAGTCCGAGCCGTTGTATTCTGCTGCGATTTCCCCACGGACGCGCTCGTCGGACGGGAAAACGGATTCGTCGTGCGGGATTTCAAATCCGGCGTCAACGATTCCTTTTAATGCGGCGTAGATGCGTGATCCGGAAGAGGACGCGTGAAGTCCGATGTCTAAAACACCGTAATCGTAGCCGTTTTGAAGGGTTTTGAGTCCGAAAAGCAAACCGGTTAAGTATGCTGCGGTTGTATTTCCTGTGGGTCCTGTATAGCCGTATTGACCGAGTTCGGTTGAGATGGCAGAAGAATATGTGACATCGCCGATCGGTGTTGGGGCTATAAGCTGTATCTGAATGTTGCGTGTGCTTTTGCGCACGACAACGCGGTCCTCTTTGGAGAGAAGGAGTGCGAGACGGGAGTGGTAATTGGTACGACCCTCTCTTCTTCTTCTCATGGGAACCTTATATCTTGGTCCTGTTGCCATAACTAGCTCCTCAACGATTGATTTTTAAGATTTTTAATAGTTTTAAATAAATTTTTAAATAATGTATAAAAATGAATAAGCACCGCAAAATTGAAAAAACAACATTGAAATGAAAAATTCATTCGGCTGATCGTTAATCGCTTAACGAGCAGAAATTCACAGCACACAAATGTTCGATAGGAAATCAAACCATGAATAGATGTCCTGTGAAAGGAGTCTGTTATACAGATTTTTGATATATAAGGTTTCTGATGAAAAGAAAATAAAAAATAAAATACCTGTGATGAAAAAATTGAATCAATTAAAGTGAACAAGATATAAATACGAAAATATTTATAAAGTCATTCGGACGATTCGAAAAGAATTGAACACGAGGGGATTCAATGAAAATGAAATTGTTATCAATTACTCTTATCTTAGTATTAATCCTGTTAATCGTACCGGCATCTGCCGCAATGACGATGACCCAAGCCAAAGAAAAAGCATTGGAATATGCAAAAAACGACGAGTGGAGAGACGTTTCCGGCCCGTATTCCTACCAATCCAAATCTTATTACTATGTCGAATACGGAAAATCCTATAACGCGACCGGAATTCTTGTATTGGACGCGGAAACGGGAGACATTATAAAAGACAAAAATATTGCAGAAAAGGTGGCTTACACCCATTATTATTTATGGAACGTCACGGACAAATACATCACGGACACCGAAAACGCCATTGATGTTTACAAATTGTCTGCCGTTGTCTGCCGCCAAAAATCAGATATGTTCAAATCGGAATTGCCGGCGTACAAAGACGCGGACCGTAAAAAAGTCGAACAATCCGTAAACGCTTATTCAGAAGTTGCCGGTTTATGGGATCAAAAAGCGTCTGTCATGGAAGAAATGATTCCGATATTAAAAGACATAACAAGCGGAAACAAATCTTATGAAAGCGCAATGATTATAACAAAAAAAATTGATGAATTTGAAAAAACGCTGAATTCAATCAGTACAGCGTATGACAAAATTTCTGAATCCACCGACATTTATTGCGATGTTTTAATTGCCAATTCAAACCTTCACGCCATGACCAATCAACAAGTCGAAGATTACAGAACAGCCACAAAAACAGTATTAAAACAAGAAAAAAAGCAATTGATTACCGAACAATTGAATTTGATTGAAGCCGAAAAGAAAGAAATGGATGAAAATATCACGCGCGATATGAAATTTATGGACGCGCGCATTGAAAAAGCGGAAACGCCCGGATTCGGAATCGTTGTCGCTGTTTCGGCGCTTTTGATTGTCGGAATGTTTATGAGAAACAGAAGAAAATAATTCTGTTTCATTTTTATATTTTTTATTTTTTTGCTTTTTATTTTTTTGTTTTTTATTTTTCATAGAAATATTGAGAGATGAAGAATCTCGTCATTTTAAGATTATTGAATTTTTTTTCCAAACATGAGATTATTCGGCGACTGCATTTTACACAATCGCCTTTTTTCATCTCCGTTTTTGAAAAGGGCCGAAAAATATGAAATTCGTCACCGTTTAATTATTTTGTTTGTTTTTTCGATAATACCAATATCCGATCAAACACACGAGAATCAAGAGGATAAAAAGAATCCAATAATTCAATAAAGACTTCTTTTCTTCGGGAAGAGGCAGAACGTCTTCTTCGATTTCGGTAACCGGATCCAAAGGAGCAACCTCCGAGAAAGAAACATCAGGTTCAGCCGGTGCAGCCGGTTTCGGATCACGAACAAATGTATTTCCGGTTCCGTCACCGCCGTTATCAGTATTTTCATTCACAATAAGTTGAGACATGGAAAGCTGAGGATATATTTCACCCTCTAAAATATACCATATTTGAGTAAAAACCGCTGTTGAAATGTCCCATGGCGTTTCAACGATATAACCGCCCGCCGTATCGAGAACCGTAAAGGTTGCCATATTTTTCATATCAGATTCAGAAATCGGAATACCGTATTCATTCGAGCCGTCTGCGAATTCTTCAATATAAAAGCAATTTGTAACAAGGGGAGGAGACTTCCCTTGCGCCAAACTTCCAAAAATCCCACCGATGTATTCATTATCGGATATTACAGTTCCTGCAAAATAACTGTTTAAAATGAAACATGTTCCGCCGGAATGAGAGCCAAGCAACCCCCCAGTTGTCGTACCGGAAATATCACACAAAGAATAGCAATTTGAAATAAAAAGCGGAGAATCAGTACCAAAAAACGTATTGCCGACCAAACCGCCGGACAAAGACCCACTGACTGACCCCGTGGAATAACTTTCGTGGATATAACCTATAAATTCACCGGCAAAACCGCCGACTAAATCACCGCCGTTCACAGTTGCATCAACACTTGAAAAGTAAATTTCCCCATCGCCAAATCCGACAAGACCTCCGACATTATTGGCCCCTTTTACCGTCCCATTCACAACAGAGCAATTTGAAATAACAAAACAATTTCCAATACCAATCAATGTTCCAACCCACCAATTGCCGGTTATGTCAAAATTCTCCAATGTCACATTTGAAATTCGAACGACTTTTGAAGGATCATCGGGATCAACGGAATCGACATCCCCAAAAAAACCAACATAATCCGCATCGGAATTAATATAAAGATTAGAAATTCGATAACCTGCACCATCAAATGAACCGGAAAAAAAACACCGGGAGAAAGGGTGCCGATCGGAATCCATTCCCAATCCGGTCCCAAATCCATCTCCGAAAAATCGATATCCTCCGTTAAAATATAATTCGCCTCCATATCCGAAAATTTAGAATCATCTCCGCCGGCATAAGCTTGGATATAATCTTGATTGACATAAATTGTTTGAGCTGCAAAAGCGGTTCCGCTCAATAATAAAATCGTAATAGATAAAAATAAAATTGATAAAATCTTTGTTTTATATTTCATTTAATACATTCCACCTATAATCAAAAAGTAATAACCGTATAAGAAATAGATATCAAATAGAAAACAATACTAATAAGATATAAACATTATGACATTTCTTTTAAATTTAGACAGAAAAGAAAAATAAATAAAACAAACTACACAACTAAAACAATAAAACAAACAAAAAACAAACAACACAAATAAAACAAACAAACACAAATAAACAATAAAACAATTTAAAATAAACAACAAACATAACAAAAAAAGAATTCCGAAAAAAACAATTTAAAACAAAAAAAGAAATGAAACGAACGATTTAAGATTAAAAAATCAAAAAAAGAAAAAACGAATAAGTGTGAAATCACACTTACTCTTGCATGGTTTTGATTTGCGCTTCCAAGTGAGCGACGTTTCTGAATTCGCCGCCTTTTGCTTTTCTGTAAAGTTTACAGTAAGTCTTCTTGTCAAGCGTTTCATCGGCACGCATTTCTTTAAGTCTTTTTCGAAGAGCGCGAATCTTTTTCATCCAAAGTTCTTTGGACGGTGTTCGGGCACCCTTGGCTCCTTTTCTGGAACCCGGACCTTTTCTGTGACCGTATTTGCGCTTTTCGGCAACAAGTCTTGCTCTGCCGCGGCTGACGCCTTTGACTTTCTTGGCTTTGATGGTGCCGTCGGCAATTAAATTGCGAACATCTTCGCGCGTAATTGCTTCTGCGACCTCTTCCAATTTCGCCGGGTCAATCCAAACACGATCGGAACCGCAATCCAAGATTTGAGAAGCCATACGTCTTTGGTTTTTTAAATTTGCCATGATCTTATGCCTCCTTTCCCGGATTCAAAACTTTGATATTGTATTCTTTGGCCTTTGAAACGATAGCCGCTCTTTTCTTGCCGCCGACTTGCCGACCGATTCGAACAGCTTCCATTTCGGGGTCAACCAAAACCAAATCATCCACATTATAAACCAAAACTTCATCATACCCGGACGGGTGAAGCCCTTTGGTCAAAACGGGGCTACCGTAGCCGACGGAGGGAATGTAACCCTTGCCGAGGTAACCGCGGCGCTGTTTGCTTTGAAGACCGCGCGGGCGTCTCCACGCTTTGGTCAATCTCTTAAATTTGTGATGACATTGTTTGTGGAAAACCGGTTTTCTGGCTTTCTGAACTTTTCGGACTTTAAACAAACGTCTGATCTCAGGATCCGCATCAAGCAAATTGGTTGAGAGTGCGGGTGCGTCGGTTTGGACGTTTTCAACAGTATTTTGATTTTCTTCTGTCATTTAAATCACCTTTATTTCTCCACCACATAAATTCCGTCTTGGAAAACACGCGGGTCAAATCTCTTGATTTTGGTTTTCTGTTCGATGTTCGCGGTTGTCTGTCCGACGTCTTCTTTGCAAATCCCCGTGATGACGACACTGTTGCCGCTGACTTTAACCTTCGTTTCGCCGACAATTTTGGCGACACGGGATTTCTTTTCTCCGAGGAAATTGCTGATAACGACCGTCTGACCGTCCACTTTCGTCTGCATCGGGAAGTGAGAGTAAACGATATTCATCTTATACTCAAACCCTTCCGTAACGCCTTTAATCATATTTTTAATATGAGAAGCGTACGTGCCGACCATAGCCTTGTATTTTTTACGGGAAACTTCCGTTCCGACAACGATTTCGCCTTCACTGACAAGAATTTGAATGTCGGGGAAATACAATTCCTTGGAATTTTCGCCTTTGGGGCCTTTGACGGTGACGATACGGTTATTGTAAGCCACCGTCACGCCGGCCGGAACTTCAACGGTTTTGGAAATAAAAACTTCTGCCATTTTTACTCACCCTTAATAAATATAAGCGAGCAGCTTTCCGCCGACATTTTGTTCACGTGCGTCGTGGTGAGATAAAACACCGTTAGACGTGGTCAATACCAGAACGCCGAAGTTCTTTGCGGGCAAATATCTCTTTTCCCACTTTTCAAAGTCTTCAATGCCCACCGAGTAACGGGGTTTGACGGCACCGCAATCATTGATGGCGCCGGCCAATTTGACTTCAAAAACGCCAGCCTTGCCGTCTTCCATAAATTCGAAAGACTCAAGGTAGCCGCCTTCTTTCATAACGTTCAAAACATTGCCGATCATTTTGGAAGCGGGACGAATCACACAAGATGTTTTTCCGACGCTTTCCGCATTTTTAATAACAGACAATGCATCCGCAAGAGGATCAAATAATACCATATTTTGTCACCTCAGCTGTATTTATTAAAGCCCATCTTCGGGGCGACTTCTCTGAAACAGTGTCTGCACAAGTAAATGCCGTATTTGCGGACAAGCGATTGCTTGCGGCCGCAGCGTTTGCATTCATTGGCGCCTCTTCCGAAATTTTTCTTTGTTTGCACCATATTAAATGACCTCCACACCGTAGTTTTCCGCCAAGAAAGAAATCGCGTCTTCCTTGTTCATTTTGTGTCCGGCAGGAACTTTTCTCTTTGCGATACGTCTTTTGCTGATTCTGTCACCGGGTCTCTTAAGAACCACGACGACGTCCATACCAAAAACGCCGATGTTAGGGTCGTATTTCATACCGGGAAAATCCGTGTGTTCTTCAATACCAAAGGAAACGTTTCCGTTGATATCAAATTGAGAGGCATGGAGAGAATTCTCAACAATACCCAAAGAGGTTTTGAGGAAGTTTTCCGCATTATCCCCTCTTAAAGTCACTTTACAGCCGATCGGTTCTTTCTTTCGAATACCGAAAGCGGGCGCCGTCATTTTAGCGAACGCTCGGACAACCGTTTGGCCGGTGATTTCCGCAAGTATGTTTTCTGCATCGACAAGGTGCTGACCGCTTTCGCCGACACCCATATGGACAACGACTTTTTCGATGACAGGAGTTCTCATAACATTTGTCATATTTATTCTCCTAAGTTAATCACTGGTTTGTCTTCACCGATTACGAAAACATAGTTTTCAATGGTTTCAATATCTGAATCTGTACCTGAAATCATAACAACGTTGTTCTTTGAACTTCGGATGATTTTGATTTCTTTAAGTGTTCCGACGGTACCGCTGTGACGGCCGCCGATGATAATCGCGAGATTGCCGACTTTGTATTCCACCTTTTGAAGGATCTGTTTGTCCGGAAGGGAAAGAACGATTGTGTCTTTGGTTTTGTAGTCTTCAGACGCAAGAATGTTGGTTCCGTCATGGAGATTCAACTGCGTTTTTCCGCCTTTGACGGTGGTTTTGTTCAAAATTTTGCAAACTTTGGACTTGGCGCGCTCTTCGTCAATCGGGCTGAGATAGAGCCTGCCTTTTGAATCCTGAAGCATGCGGTAATATTGGCCGTTTACCGGAATGGAAACGACGTCAAAGAGACCGACCGGAAATTTCAAGTCTTTGCGGGCGATGCCGTCGACAAAAACTTTTTTCTCAAGCATCACTTTTTTGGCTTCTTTGGCGTTCTCCACGATTTTTAACATATCGCGCAAAATGACACCGAGCGGAAGGCTTGATTGTTTGTTGTGCGGACCGGGACTTGTTGCCGTAATCCATTTGTTCGTCTTTTTCGGGACTTTCCAGCTGGTCGGCATTGACATTCTCTTTTGGTGCATTTCACTCACTCCTTGCCGCGAATACGTGCTTCGCGCGTTTTGTCTTTCAATTCAAGCTTGGTAATCATCACATTGGACGGGTAAATCGGTCTTGGGACCTCTTCGCCGTTCACTTTTGTAGAGATGACGCCGGAAACCACAATCGTTCCTGCCTCAAGATTGACTTTTTCAACTCTTCCGGAAACACCGTGGTAGTCGCCGCGCATAACGGTCACCGTGTCGCCCGTAATAACGGGTGCGGAGCGCGTGTTGTATTTCACGGATAATTCGCTGCTGAGACGGGCGCCCATGAATTTCTGCTTTTGGTGAAGCGGGGCGTTGTATCTGGCTTTTCTTTGTTTTCTGGGTTGCTTAGACGTAAACATATTCATTCACCTCAGACAACAATAGATGCGGTTGTCCCGACTTTGGGGAAACGTTCAGCCACTTCTCTGGCAACCGGACCTTTAATGTCTGTGCCTTTCGGAACACCGGAATCATCGACAAGAACCATCGCGTTGTCTTCAAAACAAATGCGAAGCCCGTCGGGTCTTCTGATTTCCTTCTTTTGGCGGACGACGACGGCGAGAAAAATCTGTTTTCTCATTTCGGGCGTTCCCTTTTTAACGGAAACAACGCACAAGTCGCCGACACCGGCGCGCGGGAATCTGTTTTTGACACCGCGATACTTTTTAACGGAGATAATTTCAAGGACTTTTGCGCCGGTATTGTCAACGCAATCAATGCGCGCGCCGGCGTTTAAAGCTCTGGGAATGTTGGAGCGAATGGCTTTCATTCTTTAACCTCCTCGACTTTGACAACGACAAATGACTTTGTCTTGCTGATGGGACGGCACTCCGCAATCGTGACGACGTCTCCGACTTTTGCGTTTAAGCAATGCGGATTGTGGGCGTGCATAATTGTGCGGCGCTTTTCATATCTCTGATACTTTGGTACGATTTTTTCGTAACTTCTTTCGATAACGACGGATTTGTCCATCTTTGTGCTGATGACGGTGCCGACCAGGATTTGCCCTCGAACGGGGAGTTTTCCATGGAACGGACAGTGAACGTCATCGCAAACCGCGGACGGTTCCGGAACGTCTAATCCAATATCTCTTGCCATAAATTTAGCCTCATATTTTTGATTTCTTTAAGTTCTTTATCCGATTTTGGGGTTGTGAGAGCATGATGTTTCCATCGATTTTTACGGATACTTGACGGCCTGTTTGAGAGATCCTTTCCGGAATCGTAAATACGAACACCGCCCCCGCTTTGGGAACCGTGACCGCGCGAAAACGCGACGGTTCGGCCGATTTCAGACGCAAATGCGCTTTAAAGTCAACCGGAACGTCGAAATTTAAAGCGATGTCGGAATCGAATTTTAAATCGGCGTCAGGGTCGGATTTTAAATCGGCGTCGGGGTCGGTTTTGGAATCGGTTTTGAGACGGGACGAAATGTCCGTCTCAATTCGAATCGTATTTCGGGTTTCGTCAATGACGAAGCCGGAAAGACCGTTGATTGTCGGGTCGCAAGAACTGTCCACCTTAACAAACAGCCCGATCCATTCATGAAAAGGGAGTTCTGCAGGTGTGATCTCAATTTGTGTCATTCGTTATGAATTATCTTTCATCTCAACTTGAATCGTTTTGATGCGTGCGATTGTTCTTCGGATTTCGCCGATGCGTCCCGGATTTTCGGGAGCGCCGCCGGCGGAAGTCAAAGCGCGTTCGCGGATCAACTCGTCGTTCAACTTTTTGATTTCATCAATTCTTTCATCTGCCGACATTTTGCGAATGTCGCCTGTTCTTAAGATTGCCATTATTTCTTAGCCTCCTTGTGAACGCGCGCCATCGGATGCCAGTAGTCGTACTCGTCGTGTTTGTGTTGCCAAACATCATCCACCAATCTTCGGATTTCGTTGATCTCGGAATCTTCCACAACGATTTCTTCAGAGTCAGCGTTTGATTCAATGCAAACTTCCGCTTCCGTAACAGTTTCAACAACTTCGGCAGCGATAATTTCGCCTTCTTTGTCAACGACCGTTGTGACGGTCACTTCTTCAACCACGACAGTTTCGGGCTCGCATGCCGCTTCTTCTGAAACGGTTTTTGTTTCCGCAACGACCGTTTCGGAAGCGTCTTCTGCGGCCGGTTTTGAATCGTCTTTGGCCGGAGCGTCAACGACACCTTCTTTGATTTTGAAAGTGTCCGGTAAAACCGCACCGGGTTGAACGATTTTTACGCGGCAGCCGAGTGTTCCGAGCTTCTTGACGGCAACGGCGTATCCCGTGTCGACGATTTCGTCTGCGGGATGACCGGCGTGTTTCACATATCCGTCAATAAATTTCTCGGTACGGGCACGAGCGCCTGTCAATTTACCGGAGATGATGACTTCGCAGCCGAGAGCACCCGCCGACATGATTGCGCGGATGGTGTTGGTACCGGCTTTTCTGAAGTACCATCCTCTTTCAATTGAGGAAGCCAAACGGTTGGCCATAATCTGTGCATTGAGCTCGGATTTTTTAACTTCCTGAGCGTCAATTTGGGGGTTGTCGACACCATAGATATCGACGACGTCCTGCGTTAATTTGCGAATCACCTTGCCGGCTTTACCGATGACCATACCCGGTTTTTCGGAGTAAATGGTAATCTGAGTCCCCAGCGGCGTTCGGCTCATGTTCATTCCGCCGTAGCCGGATCTGCCGAGCTGCTTTGCGAAGTGTTCATCCAAAGAAGCTTTGGTATACCCGTCTTTTACGAATTTTTTCTCAACTGCCATATTAGAGCACCTCGCTTAAAATGATTTCAATATTCACCGTGGTGGTGTTTTTCGGAGAGGCGCGTCCGCGAGCTCTGGGAGAATATCCGCGAATGACTCGTCCTCGGTTGGCGCGAATGCTTTTGACATACATGCGAGAGGGTTCAAGTCCTTTGTACTCGGCGTTGCTTTCCGCATTCTTCAAAACTTTCAACACTTCCACCGAAGCGTTGACGGGATATCGGCCGGCGGCCATGCCTTTTTTGTGGCCGGCGCCGTCGGTATGCCTTTTAAACGGAACGGCTTTTTTCATGTCCGCGACATCGTTTAAAAAGGATTGCGCTTGCGGCAATTTCATTCCCTGGATGAAATGGCAAATCTCTCTTGTTTTCTTAAAAGAGATGTGAAGTTCGGAAGCCGTTGCTTTTGAGGATGTCTCCGGATCGGCTGTTACTGCATAGTTAAGTCTTCCCATTATTACACCTCATTTCAACGGAACGAATTTACTGGAACGGGTTGCGCCGACACCGGCACTGCCGTGGGAAACTCTGTTTCTTGTCGGAGCGAACTCACCGAAGCGATGAGCCACCATTTCCGGCTGGATTTCGATGTCGACGAATTTTTTGCCGTTGTAGACAGAAATTGTCTGGCCGACCATTTCCGGCAAAATAATCATACCGCGTGTGTGGGTTCTGACATCTTTTCCTTCTCTCATGTCCGCAAGGGCTTTCTTTTGGACTTCTGAGAAACCTCTTTTAATTGTTCTTCTCTCGCGTGAAGGGAGAAGTTCTGCGAATTCGTCAATGCTTAAAGCTTGAAGCTCAGCGATTGTTTTTCCGCGGTAAGTAAACTCACCCTTACGCTTTGGTAATCTGGATGCGCCTTTGGTAGCGCCTGCTTTTTTAACTGCCATGATATCACCTTAACGTTTCTTTCCGGTTCTGCGTGCGGCAATGTGACCGACTTTGGCTCCCGGGGGTGCGTTTCTGCTGACGGTTGTCGAACGGCAGGGGTGCTGTGTGTTACCTCCGCCAAACGGATGGTCTCTGGGGTTCATAGCGACACCTCTGACACGCGGGAATCTTGTTGCACGAACGTTCATTTTGTGGAATTTTTTACCGGCTTTAAGGAACGGTTTTTCAATACGCCCTCCGCCCGCGACCACCCCGATTAATGCGCGGCATTCGGGGTTGAACCATTTCAAAACACCCGAGGGCATTTGAATGGAGGTTCTTTTCTCTTCGTGAGAAACAACGGTTGCGTAAGTTCCCGAAGATCGGGTGAATTTTCCGCCGTCTCCGGGTTTTCCTTCCACATTGCAAATTAAAACTCCTTCCGGAATTTTTCCGAGCGGAAGAATGTTTCCGGCTTTTATTTCGGCATCCGGTCCGCAGGAAACGGTTTGTCCGACGGCGACGCCCTCGCAAGCCATGAGAAGCTGAGAGTGCCCGTTATCAAAGAAGACTTTAATAATGGGAGCCGCTCTTGCCGGGTCGTGTTCGACATCGATAACGGTGCCGTTTAAAGTTGCTCCGGCTTCCGTTTCGGGATGCATTAATTCTGCTTTAAATTTGTGAGAAGGGGCGCGGAAGATCGGGCTGCCTTTACCTCTTCTCTGTGCGATAATTCGTTTACCCATTTATACCACCTTATGCCAATCCGAGCCTGGTTGCGATTTCGCTTGCAGCATCCGGCTTTTCGAAAGTAATGATTGCTTTTTTCTGCCCTTTCATGGTGGTCATGGTTCTGACATTCGTCACCTTAAAACCATAAAGCTCTTCGATGTCGGCTCTGATTTGGTGCTTGTTGGCACGGAAATCGACGATGACTTGGAGCTTACTGTTTTCCATGTGGAGCATGGCCTTTTCTGTAATGAACGGATATTTTACGGACATCATTCCAAAACACCTTCCTTTTGCGTCAATTCCTCAATGGCGGCTTTGGTCCAAACCGTTAAACGGCCGGCGTGCGTTCCGGGCGCGAGAAGCTCGGCGTTGAGTTCCGCAACGGTTGCGATATCGACACCGGATAAGTTTCTTGCGGCTTTGGAAACGGCTGCGTTTTGACCTGTGACGACCAAGAGACTCTTTTTGTTCTTGTATTTTCTTCCTCTCATTTTACCGCGGCCGGCACGAATGTTTCGGCCTTCTTTTGCGCGGACGACGTCTTCGTAAACGCCGATGGCTTCAAAGAAAGAAACGACATCTTTTGTTTTGGAAAGTGCTTCAAAAGCGTTGTCGGCAACAATCGGAAGTTCTTCGGTCAGGAAGATGTGGCCGCGTGAGATGACGAGATCTTCGCTGCAGGTTGCCGCAATCGCGGACCGGACAGCCATGCGCCTTTCCTTTTTGTTGACTTTTTCGGAGTAATCCGTTTCGGGTTTTGGCGGGTGCGCGCGGCGTCCTCCTTTTGCGTGGGGGATACGTGCGGCGCGAGAGCCATTGACGATTCTCGGAACGTGAGAAGCGCCGCGACCGGAACCCCATCCTGTCGCAGAGGTCTGCATACCGGAATAGAGCGTCGGGCCGTACGGGTGTCTTCTGTTGGCTTGAGCGGCCAAAACGGCTTTTTTAATCAGGTCGGGGCGGTAATCTTCCGAAAAAACGATTGGAAGTTCGACTTCGCCGACCGGGTTGCCGGATAAATCTAAAATTTTTGCTGTTGCCATTTTATTTCACCCCTGCTGAGACTGCACGCTGACATGAACGATTTGCGGTTCGCCGGGCTGTGCTTTGTTGAATCGGATCGGGTCTCGGATGCGGATTAATCGTTTGGACGGTCCGGGGACGCTTCCTTTGATGAGGATGTATTCGCCGCTGACAAGACCGTAGTTGACGATGCCGCCTGCGGGTGTGACTTCCGCGCCGTTTTCGCCGATTTTTAAAATGCGTTTGTTGTATTCGGTTCTTTGGTGGTAACCGGTTTGACCCATTGCGGGGACCTGCCACTGAACGTGTGCCGGACGGAACGGACCGAGTGTGCCGACCTGTCTCAAGCTGCCTTGACGGGAGTGTTTTCCTTTCATCAAGGAGATGCCCCATCTTTTAACGGGACCTTGAGTTCCTTTACCGGTCGTAATGGCGGCCGTGTCGACGATGGCGCCGTTTTTAAAGACGTCGGTGAATTTGATTTCCGTGCCGAGAATAGACTTGGCGTACTCGAATTTTGCGCTCATGTCGGTTCCGCTGATTCCTGTTTCCATGACGTCGGGAACTTTTTTGGGAACGCTTGCGATGGCCTTGGGTTGCGTGTACGTGATGACACGAATGTCGGTCACTTCGCCGTTTGCAATTAATTTTTCAATTTTTGCAAATGCTTCCGCTGTTTTGTCGGATTTGGGGACACGCAATCTGCGCTCCAATTCCGGCTCAAGCGTTGTTGTCCAGGCTTCTGCGGCGGCAACTTCACCGAATGTGTTTTTTACATAGGCGCGAATCGCAGCGATTCGAATGGCGGGCGTTTCAATAATCGTTACCGGAACTGAAATTTCCGCGCCGTTGGTAAGACTGTTTTTGATGTCATCCACCATAATGACATGAGTCATACCTGCTTTGTATCCTGCAAATGCCTGTAATTTAGGTTCGCCCGAGGCTTCCGGCCAGGATCTGAATCTGGGGATATGGCTTTTTGCTCTCTTTCGAGGGCTGTAAGCTCTGGAACCTCTGACGGGTCTGTGTATGCTTGACATTTTTTGACTCCTTTGGTTATACTGTCGAAATACCGGGAGTTCAGACAACAGGTCAGAAGCTATGGAAGAAGATTAAAACCTAAAAACCGCGATTCGTTAAGCCGTAAAACAGTCAATAAAAGTGATTTGGGCGGCAATTTTTCCTCGGCCCCCGTAAAAAGTCACTCTGATATCAACTATAATAAGACGGACAAATCGGCGAAAAAGAGCAAAGTCCGCTCAGATTCATGACGATTTCAGTTACGCATCTCATTTAATCCATCCACAACATCGACAACGAAAAATATTAATTCTAACATTTTCGTGTTTTTCCAATAAACGGAAATCGGGCATTCGTGAATTGGCCCTGACACTTATGTTGTTCCTACAGTTCTCACCGGATTAATATTAGACAAGCGGATTTCTCCGTCTTGTTAATAAGTAAGACGAACGAGAAATAGGACATATTATATTTAAAGGTATTCCCAAAAAAGACCGAGGAAAAATAACAAAAAAAGGCTGATTTCATTTTAATTTCAACGCGTTTCGGGTTTTCAGCGAATTCCGTATTTCAGCAGGTTTCGGATTTTCAGCATATCCGTATTTTTAATTCATTCCGATTTTTTAACACATTCGGGTTTTTAACGAATTCCGTATTTCAGCATATTTCGGATTTTCAGAATATCCGTATTTTTAATTCATTCCGAATTTTTAACACATTCAGGTTTTCAGCGAATTCCATATTTCAACAGGTTTCGGATTTTCAGAATATCCGTATTTTTAATTCATTCCGATTTTTTAACACATTCGGGTTTTCAACACGTCCCGTTTTCAATCAAGAAGTCCATGATTCCATGACCTGAAGAGTGACATGGAATTCAAACACATTGCCGGTCCGTTATCCAACATATTTTCTATTATTATTACTTATTCGGCGCCACTTCCGAGAAATCAGCACTTTTTGGAAATATTTTTCTTATCGACTCATTCCACGATTTCAACGCATTTTGAGTTTTCAGCGCTTCCCGTATTTTTAAATCATTTCATATTTTCAACGTGTTTCGGATTTTCGACACTTCCCGCATTTTCAACGTGTTTCGGATTTTCGACACTTCCCGCATTTTCAACGTGTTTCGGATTTTCAGGGCCTCCCGGATTTTCGAGATTTTCAACGGGAGTTATTTTTCGAAAATTTTTGGAGGAATACGGACGATGAAGACGGCGGCTGATTTCTTGAAACGGATTGTTTCGAATTTCTTTGATTTCTTCTTTCTTTTGTTTTCGTCTTCCGAATTTCAGCCTTGTTCGGCCGCTTTCCGAACTCCAATAGAAATAAGTGGAGAAAAACAGATAAACGCCGCCGACAACAGGCGTTAATAAAGAGCAAATCGTTAAGACGATGGCGTAGTAGGAGATGACGGATTTTCTGTAAGTGGATCTGGAGTTTAATATAATTTGAGCGGCCAAGTCGTAATCCAGATTTGTCGGAACGCCTTCGTTATTGAAATAAACTTTGTTGACGGCGGAAACGTATTGTTTTGCGTCGTCAAATTTGGCGATATGCTCGTAATAAATCAAACTGTCCGTGGGAAGCGGATCTTTTGTCTTATACAAATATTGAAGCTTGATGTTTGGCATAAACGATGTCAATACCGTCACCATCGCCAAAAAGGAAAAGACAAGAAAAATCCAAAAATAAATAGTGGCTACTAACGGTCTATACGGGGTTTCATTGTAAATACGAAAGGAACCGATAACCAAAACGCCCAAAATTGTCAATAAGATTGTGTTTTTCGTTTCCGCGTACCGGAGTCGTTCTAAAATTATACTGTAAGTCTGATGAAAGAATTCGCGCATAACAATTCTCGACAAATATCATAACAATAATTATGCAATATGTAATGAATTAGTATATAAAGGTTAATTCTTAAAAGGGCACGGCCAATAAAAAAGAAAGTATTCGGCAAGGCAAATTTAACGCGGAATAAATTTACAGCAATATATAAAACATAAAAAGATATAATAGAAAATATTAAGAACACGAATGTCCTAATATATATCATGAATAATCATAAAGATGTTGTGAATTTTTAAAAATAAGTTACGGACAGAGTATTATTAACCGATAAAAGTATTAGATGGGAAGACAAAAAACGGCGGAAGAAAAATGAAAAACCCGCCGTAAAAAACGAGAGGAGTTGAGGATATGATGGAGGATAAAAAGGAAGACGGCGTGTATCCCAAAGACCCTCGACAAGAAACAGAAGAAGATACGAGACGAAATGATTCGTCGGACATGCTGACGGAATTTGAAACGGAAATCGGTTACTCATTCAATGATATTTCCTTATTGCAAGAATCGCGAACTCAGTCCGCCAACAAAAAAAACGCTTTTTTCGGTGACGCGATCTTAGATTTTATCGTCTCGGAATTTTTGTTTAAGAATTATACGGAATTGGAACGGGGACAACTGACCAATTTGAGATCTCTTTTGGTCTGCGATGAAAAATTGGAAAATATTATAAAGAAAAACGAGTGGGACGATTATTTAATCATTGAAAGATGCGTTTTTGAAAAATCGAAGAAGATGAACTCAACCTTCTTAGAAGCCGTCGTCGGCGCGATATATTTAGACGGGGGGCTAAAACCGACAGAAACTTTTGTCCGGCAATTCATCATCGATAAAAAAGAAACGGATAAATCTCTCAAATCCTTGGTTTCTCCCAAAGTCAAACTTTATGAGTTTTGCCAACAACACTACAAAGGATTTCGCCCCGAACCGGAACTGATTTTAGAAGAAGGCCCGCCGCATGATAAAACGTTTATCATGGGATTCACGCTTCCCAAAGAAATTACCGCGCTTAAAACAACCATTTCCTGCAAAGGAACCGGAAGAACAAAAGCGGATGCCGAAAAAGAAGCGGCTGACAAAATCAATCGCCGTTTGAAACGAATCGGTTTGATGGATAAAGAATAAAATAAACCGTTGAACAAAACGGTTTTCTTTTTTTAATTTTTTAAAAGAAAGGATGGACTCCATTTAAAGGAAAGAGTTTGAGTTGACGGGAAAAAATTGACTCTTTAAAGGAAAAAATTTGATTGATGAAAAGATTTCATTTTTTAAAGGAAAAAATTTGATTGATGAAAAGATTTCATTTTTTAAAGGAAAAAATTTGACGACGGATGAAAATAATTTCGTTTACGGACCGAAATCAACCGAAACGGCATAAACTCTTAAAATTAACAGAGCGTTTGTCTTCTTATAAATTTGAATAAAAAAATAAAAAAAAGAACAAAAAATAAAAATAAAATGATAAAAAACAAAAGAAGGCAACATTAAAGCGGAATCCGCCTAAACATAAAAGAGGGAAAAAAGTGGCAATCGGTGGCATGGTTATTCAAAACGTGTACTTTTTTCTTTGGGCGATTGTCGTTTTGACAAATTTGATTGCGGCGCTTGTCATTGTATTTTATGAGCGCCGAAGTCCGCAAGTGGCAGCCGCTTGGATTCTTTTGCTGGTTTTTCTTCCGGTCGTCGGATTCATCGTCTATATTTTTTTCGGGCGGCACCTTTACGGAAAATACAAATACGGAAAAAAATTGGAAGCGGATAAAGAGTTTGAAAAATTTTCATTCCGTCAGTTGGCGTCACTGGGAAAAAAAGACTTAAAAACAGTGCCCGAAGAAATGTTTGAGCCGACCATTACGCTTCTTTTGAATCAAGATCAAGCGATATATACCGGCAATAACGAAATTGAGGTTTACATTCGCGGAGAAGATAAATTCAAAGCCATGAAAGAAGCGATTCAAAACGCGAAAAAACACATTCATATGGAATATTACATCATCCGAAACGATGCGCTTGGAAAAGAGATCATGGATTTGCTGGCCGAAAAAGCGGCGTCCGGCGTTAAAGTCAGACTTTTGTTTGACGCCGTCGGCGTTCATAAAGTTCCGTCCTCTTTTTACAAAAAAGTTAAAAAAAACGGCGGTGACGTTCAAATCGCGTTTCCCCTCTTGGTTCCTTTCATTAACACACGCATCAATTATCGAAATCACCGAAAAATATTGGTGGTGGACGGAGAAGTCGGATTTATCGGCGGCTTTAACATCGGAGCGGAATACCTGGGAAAAGGACCGCTTGGGTATTGGCGCGACACGCATTTAAAAATTTGCGGCGGCGGCGTTGCCGGCCTTCAGCGCCGATTCATATTGGATTGGAATTACGCCGCCAAAGAAAAAAGAATCAAAGACGATACGACATACTATTCCGATAAAATAATCACCCCAAGAGAAGGAAAAGCCGTTCAAATCGCCTCTTCCGGACCGGACACACCGGGTGCTGCCATTTACAGCGGTTTTTTAAGCTTAATCGGGCACGCCAAAAAATCCATTTACATTCAAACCCCGTATTTCATTCCGGATCAAAGTATTTTCGAGGCGCTTCGAGTCGCCTGCTTGTCCGGAATAGACGTTCGAATCATCATTCCGAATAAGCCGGACCATCCGTTTGTGTATTGGGCGTCTTATTCGTATTTGGGGGATTTGATTCGGCTCGGCGCAAAAGGATATACGTACGAGCACGGATTTATTCACAGCAAAACGGCCGTTTTTGACGGAGAAGCGACGACAATCGGAACCGCCAATTGGGATATTCGAAGTTTTAAATTAAATTTTGAAACCAACGCTTTTATTTATGACAAAGAGTTCGGAGAGCAAATGAACCGAATCATATTAAAAGAGCTGGAAACGGATTGCGAGCAGGTAACGGTTGAAAAATACAACAATCGCTCTTTGGTTGTCCGAATTAAAGAAGGGTTTTGCCGTTTGATTTCGCCGCTATTATAAGGAGAGGAAAAATGGAAATAACGGATAAAAAGTATTTTATGAAATACAATGACTCAACCGGCCGCAAACTAAGAGGATTGACAAATTCATTTTTGGAAAAAAATAAGAATTTATCGGAGGAGGAAGAAGAGGAGATATTTCAGGATTTGTCGTGGCATCTTTGGGAAACGGAGAGAAAAACGCCGCTTAAAGAAACCGGAGAGGATGAAGTCGTTCGCGGAATTTTAGCGTATCGTTTGATGTTTCAAAAAGAACTCAACGAACAAAATTTTCACGAGGTCATGTACTATTTGTCCGAAATTTTAAAAGGACCGAATAAGAAAACGGCGGCCGTTTCTTATCGAAGAGTTCAGGTCGCGATTTTTAACGAGTGCGGGAGACGGATTTATAAGCCTCCGGAGCCGGAGTATGTAAAAGCTTTGATGATCTCTTTTTTCCAACAAATTCAATCGTTAATCCAAGAGGAGATGTCGCTGCCGGAAATATTTTATCATGCTTCTTTGATTCATTTAAAATTATTTTGGATTCATCCGTTTGTGAAAAACAATATAAAAGCGGCGATTTTAATCGAAAAATGGTTTTTGGCAGAGAAACTCGAAAAAACGTACATCCGGCTCCCCTCCGAAAAATATTATTTTGAAAATAAAAAAAGATACGACATCAACACGCTTCTCGGCTCAACTTATGCCGGCATTGACGACGGCCGTGTTTTGCCATTTTTGTTAATGCTTCCGGAAAGTTTGAAAACGGAGGATTAAATAAATTTAAAAACCGGGATTTTGATAATTTATTAATATCAAATCTTCTTTTAATCCTCATGGAAATTTTGGTGGATGTCGGCGGAAATCCGGGAAGAGATTGCCGCGGATTTTGTAAATATTGTTATTTTAAAAATGTCAAAAAAACGGAGCCTTTGGGATGTAAATATTGCCCGCCGTTTATAAAAGGGTGCGATTATTGCGTGCGAAGCGTCTTTGAATCCCATCATGGTTTTAAGCCGATGAAACAAGTCTTGGACGAGACGGCCGCTAAGATTTACAGTCGCTCCGGCTCCGACATTTCGGGATTTGTTATAACGGGCGGCGGGGATGTCAGTTGTTATCCGGAATTTTTGCCGCTTTTATCCTTTTTATCCGAATTCGGTCTGCCCGTTAAAATCGGATATACCAGCGGCAAGGGTTTTGACGGGTCGGAAGCGCCGCGTTTAAAAGAAGCGGGCATTCGGGAAGTGAATTTCACGCTTTTTGCGTCGGACCCGGCGCTTCGAAAGGAGTACATGGGCGACTCGACGCCGGAGATGTCGTTGAAAGTTTTTGAAGAGCTTTGCGATTTTTGTCATGTTTACGCGGCCATTGTTCTCGTTCCGGGTGCAAACGACGGCACCGTTTTGGAAAAAACCTTATCTTGGCTGGAAGAAGTCGGCGCCAAAGGCGCTCTGTTGATGCGTTTTGCCAACAAAACGGAAAACGGTTTGATTTTGGGAAATGCGCCGGTGATTCCGGGTGTCGTTTCTCACACGATTGAAGAATTTGCAAATATTGTTCGGACCGCTTCAAAAAATCACCCGAATCTAAGAATCTCGGGAACACCGCTTGAAGACCCGCTTTTGGATTCCCCTTTCGCGATTCGAAACGATTCCGATTCTTTGGCAAAACTTCCCAAAATCGATAAAGAAGCGACAATCATCACAAGCCTTTCGGCCGAGCCGCGCTTGTCGGAAATTTTTGAAAAACTCGGGGGAACGGTCAACGTGGTCGCCGCGAAAAAAGACATCGCGTGCCTGATTACGGCGGATGATTTAAGAGAAATCAACCCGACCGAATTAAAAGATACCGTTTTCGTCCCCGGCCGCTGTTTTGTTCACGAAAAAGAGCTCAAAGAGATTTTAATTCCCGAAAAATCCAAACGCATCGTCCGCCGCGGTCCCGATACGCTCTCAATTGACGGCGAAATGTCGGCAAGCATGACCAAAGAAGAAGTGCTGGATTTTGAGGTTCAAGCATTTACTGAATTGATTCACCAAATAAACACACTCGGACTGCCGCCGAAATAAAAGAATTGAAATAAAAAATAAAATGCCTGCCTTCAATCGCGAAGTGCATCATTTTATCATTTTGTCATAGGATAAGAAACCAAATTCCGGCAATTCCAAAAAGTGAAAAACGGAATACTTGCCTATTTATCTTCATTTATCCCGGTTTCTCATCGCATCCCTTTTGGAATCGGACAGGGCATCCGCGGAAAAACATTTCCGGGCTGTATTTGAGGAATGTTTGAAAATCCCAAATACGACCGCTAATTTTCGATTTTTTTTGTGAGCGATAGCGAGCAAAAAATAATCGGAAATGAGCGGATTCGACCAAGAAAAATCAAATAAAAATAACATCTGCTTTTTTCGTTTTTAGTTTTTGAAAAATTGCGGAACGATTTCGCTGTTTGGCGCGGCGTGATTTTGTTGAAATGCCGTATCGCATTTTTATTTTTCAACTTTGTCAGCGTTTTTGTTTTGCAGTTTGTATCTATAACAAAATGTTTTCAAAAACGGAATTTCTAATTTTTCGTGAATTTCCTTTTGGAATCGGACAGGGCATCCGCGGAAAAACATTTCCGGGCTGTATTTGAGGAATGTTTGAAAATCCCAAATACGACCGCTAATTTTCGATTTTATTTGTGAGCGAAGCGAACAAATAAAATCGGAAATTTGCGGATTCACACCAAAAATATAAAATGAAAAATTACTCCCTGTTTTTTCCATTTTCATTTTTTAAAATTTATCAGACGGTTTCGCTGTTTGGCGCGCGTGATTTTTGTTGAAATGCCGGTCGTGTTTTTGCGAATTTATTCATTTTTCAAAAACGGCGCCGACTTTTTTCATGTCTTCAAAGAAATGAGGATATGAAATTGAAACGGAATCGGCAGTATCGATTGTGGTGTTTCCAAGAAGCATTCCGGCAACGAATAAAGACATGACAATGCGGTGATCGTCCCACCCGTGAAAATCAGCGCCGATGAGTTTGTTTTTACTTTTTTCACCGGAAATAATTAAACCGTCTTCTGTTTCTTCAATGAAAACGCCGGCTTTTTTTAATTCAACCGCCATCGCTTTTAGGCGGTCCGTTTCTTTTAAGCGAACGTGAGCGGCATTTATAATTTCCATTTCGCCGTCCGAAAATGCGCCGAGAACCGCAAGCGTCGGAACCAAATCCGGCGTTTTTCCGGCGTCGTAAACGATTCCTTTTAACCGTCTTCCACGATTGGAAACGCGAATGACGCCGGCCTTTTTGTCCCACGAAACGTCGGCGCCCATTTCTTTTAAAACATCAACGATGGCGCTGTCGCCCTGCGCGGAATCAAAAATATTTTGAACTTTGATTTCGGCGTTTGGAATCAACGCCCCCGCGGCCAAAATGTAGGAAACGGAAGAAAAATCGCCGGGAACGGCGTAGTCCGGCAGCGAATAAGTTTGATTGCCGGAAATGAAATAAGAAAGAGAAGCGGGAGTATTTTCATTTGCCGCGGTGCCGGCTGCGGCAAGTTTCGCATTTGCAACCATATTTAGTATGGCGTTGGCCGCTGCAAGTTCCGTATAAGAAACAGGATTTATTGCCGCGTCTGCCGCAGCAAGTTCCGCATCTGCGACTGTATTTATTGCCGCGTCTGCAGAGTCTGCCGCGTCTGCAGAGTCTGCCGTATCTGCCGCCGCTTCATTCGTTTGCATCCTTTCTGAGAAAGTTTCTTGAATTTCAATGCCCGCTTTTTTCGCGATTTCTAAAGTGATGTCGACATACGGTTTTGATTTCAATTCGCCGTCGATGCGAATGACGGAATCGCCGTCTAAAAGCGGACAAGTCAGAAGAAGCGCGGAAATGAATTGCGAACTCATGCCGCCGTCAATGGAATACGCTCCCGGGCGAATCGGTCCCTTGACGGTTAAAGGCGCGCAATCGTTGTTGTTTTTCGATTGAACTTGAGCGCCCATTTGTTGAAGCGTTCGAATCAGGGGGGTGTTGGGTCTTTTTTGAATGGAATCATCCCCCGTCAACGTGACATCCCCGTCTAAAAGCCCGGAAAAAGCGGTCATCAAACGAAGCGTCGTTCCCGAATTGCCGACATCGATTACGTTTGAAGGAACGACGGGTTTGCCCCCGAAACCGCAAACGATGAGAACCGGTTTGCCGTTTTCGGTTGTTTCTTTAATTCGGGCGCCAAACATTCGGCAAGCTTCCAAGGTTGATATCGTGTCCGCCGACATCAAACAATGAAACAACCGACATTCACTTTCCCCAAGGGACGCCGCAAATATCGCGCGGTGCGTATAACTTTTGGAGCCGGGCGCATCGATTTCGCCAAAAAGGCGGGATTTTTGAACGGAAACAATCATACCTTTTCGTAGGAATTGAAAGATTATAAGGTTTGAGGAACAGATTTTCAAAATTTTTGAGCAATATGCAAATTGTTCCGTATTTTGTATATTAATAGTTCATATGTTGGATTTTTTCAAATAGGTGTCAAACTTAAAAAATCAATTTTTCAAATATTTAAAAAAGAGATTGAAAAAAAAGAAAAAGAATTGCCGGACAAAACGTCCGACAATTTGCGAATTTTACATTCGGCGGAATTATTTTGCCGGAATGATTAATGTTCTTTCACCGGCAGGCTCGAATTCTCTGAGCGCGCCGCGACCGAATTCGTATCTCGGTCTGGTGAAGTCGAACGGCAAAAGGTCGTCTGCGAAACAGACTTTGATCAACGGGTTGACGGTGTAGGCATCGCCTCTTGTGGAGTGCGCAGCCATTGTGATACCGGCATAACCGCCCTGGTGACCGACGTTCATAGCGTAGTTGGGGTAGTTGGGACCGCGAAGTTCTGCGGGAGCACCTTCATCGCCTTGGTAGGAACAAACGTTAGAAGCACCGCACTGGTCCTGCAAGTCGTAGCCGTAGAAGCCGAGACGGCCCCATGCTTCCTTGTGGAGGTACATGGAGAGGTACCAGCCGGAAAGACCTGCGTTACCGTTTCCTGTTGCGATAGAAACCGCACAACCGGCCGCTGCCGCAAGGGAAGTCGCTCTCTGTGAACCGCCGAAGTGGTCTTCAAGAGCAGACGGGTATCTTTCGTATTCTTCAATACCGTAGAGGGTGGATTCGGTCGCGATGTCTTCAATGACTTCGTTTGTCGCTCTCACTTTGTTTGTGGTTCCGGTTTTGGCCGCGTTGTTGTACTTCTTGTTGATGTAATCGACGTTGTAGTACAAGTTGTTGTCCAAAATGTCGTCCGTGTAAGCGGCGGTTGCGTATTGTGTGAAACCGACACCGCCGGACATGTATGAACCGAGCCAAATCTGGTCGTACATGACACAGCCTGCGCCGACCACTTCAAGGGCGACCTTTGCGGGATCGTCGACATTGACACGGCTTGTTTGGATAATATCGGACAAGTGACCGAATGAAACGCCTCCGGGTTCGTTGGGCGCTCTGACACGTCTTGCGGGGAGCATTTCACCCATGTTGATGGAACCGGCGTGTTTTGCGGCATAGGACAAATCAGCGACAGCTGCTTCACCGGCGCACATGTTGTATGCGGAGATGAAGGACATACCGATTTGCATGGCAGACCATCTGCTGGTTTGACCGCCGTCAGTCGATCGGATGACAATCGTCGGGATGTGAAGCGCCTGCCACGAGGTGTTTCCAATCGCTGCTTTTAATTGTTCCGCTTGTTCGGCCGGGAACATTTTGTTGATGTCAATTAAGAACTGTTTGTCGATTTCGTCTGCGAGGTCATCGTTTCCGGTAAACATCTTAACGAAACAGTCGTCGACAAGCCCCGGGTGACATTCAACCATCATTTCCTGAACGACCGCGCCGCCCGGAAGGGAGTGGTTGAGGTTTTCAAGGTAGTTGTTGATGGTCTCAGGCGTCACTTCTTTGCCCAATCTCTTTTCGAGAGTGTCGTGAGCCATGTCGAGACCGACAATGTTGGTTCTCTTGATATCGTCAACCATTTGCTGCATTGCGGCGTTGTTGACATAGTGTAAGTCGTCCGGGTCACAAACAAGGTCTGTGCCTGAAATTCTGTACGGCGTAATCGCTCTTTGACCGAGCGGCGCGCCGGTGTGCATCATGGGGTTGTAGCCGACAAGACCTCTTTTCTTTGCGATTTCTTTACCGGCTTTAATCATGTCTCTTTTTCTGGGGCTCTGTTCCGGACCGAGTCTGTAGAATTTCTCGGTCTTTGAGGTAATATCGGTACCGCCCTGTCTGTTGTCACCATAGTCCTCAGCGAACTTGATTTCCATGGATCTCTTAAATCTTTCAAAAATATCTTCTCGTGCCATTTTTGTCACTCCTTACTGTGCTTTCTCCACACCGGGTCTGAAGCCGTACTGAGTTCTCTGTAAGTAAACTCTCTGAACCCATTCAACTGCTTCCGCATCGGATCTGAACGGAACGTTGTCCACACGGTAGATGGTGGTCCTCTTGGCTAATTCGTCTTCGGACATGGGTTTTCCGAGGTTGACTTTTCTGTCAAGCGGAATAGCCACTTGGTCTTTGTCCATAATGATGACATCGCCTTCGAGTCTTCTTCTGTCAAGCATGTCAAACATAACGCCGTCTTCTTGGAGACGGACAGAGTGACCGTGAACAGTTGCGCCGCGGATACCGCTGCGTGCCGGACAAGTCATCTCGGATTCGAGTTGATCTTTTGCGACAATTTCCATATCTCTTTCACGTGCTTCAACGATTTGACGACCGGAAAGTGTACCGGGGTCAACGCCTCTGAAGTTGATGGCGGCGTAGTAGGATCGAACGTACGGAACGGACGGGGCGTTGTACATAGAGTCAACGAACTGAACGTATCTGATACGGTCGCCTGCTTTTGCGCCGGGCGTCGGTTCGACCAATTCTCTGATCGGGCACGGCGGTTCTTCCATTTCCGCAAGCGGCGGGTGCGTGCTGGGGTAGTCCTGACCGGGTGCGCGGTGGCCGAGAATCGCCGTTAAATCTTCGTCGGAAATTTCCCTTAATTTTTCCACTTTGTGACCCATGTGTTTTCTTCTGTTTTCTGCAACAGAGGTTGTACCTGGATAATATTGTGCTTTATATGCCATATTCTTAACTCCTTTATTGGATTTGGCCTAATGTTTCCTTTACTTTAACAATAATCTCACTGAGTTTCTCGCGCGACGCAGCGTCTCCTCTGGAAACGCCGTTGACGAGATTCATAATAACGCCATCTGAAATCTGATCTTTTTCTCGGGGTTTAACGTAGCGGGTTTTAATACCGACTTTAGCGAAATCTTCAAAGTCGACAAGCGCTTGACTGATAATAACTGCGGGAATACGAACGCCGCTGAAAATATCTCTGGCTTTTTTAACAAAATGGTTTCTGACATTACCGAAGTGAATAATCGCCATTTTGTGCATATTAATTTGATCGATTTCTTTGGGATCAATCCCGAAAGAACCCATAGTACCCGAATCGGGATAACCCGTTCCGGCATAAAGAACCAAAACGCCTGTTTGAATATTTTCTCTGCGAATCGCGTATGTAATTTCACAAATCGGTTTTGTAACGTGCCTTCTGCCCGAACCCATCGCGACGACAACGACATCAAGCTTTCCGGCTTGAGAAAGCGTTCCCGCGCGCGCAAGACTTCCGCCTTTGCCATGACTGATGCCGAGGCGGCAGTCAACGACTTGAGTGTTTCGATCGAAGTTCATCATTTTTTTAACCTCTTTGGTCCGTACGGTTATTATTTTTATTCGCTGCCTTTTTCATTTTTTTCGATAAAGACGATTTGATCGAGTTTTCCTTTCGGATCGGTCATGCCGAGCAAACGTTCGTCGGGGGCGGGCCCCATTTTCGCATAGTCAACAACGGTTGAATATTTTTTGAAAAATACGCCTTTGTAAAACTCAAAGGGGAAACGAAATATTTCGTCGCATATTTTCTTGATTTGATCAGCCGTTTCGTCACTGTCAACTTCAATCAAAAGACGACTTAACGTGACGCGCATGTTCACTTGCTGTCCTTCCACTTCGATAGATTTCTTAAGCGGATGGTTGACTTTTTCACCGGTACCCGGACCATAGCCGACTTTGTCGGGCAAACGAGACCCCTGGACCAGTACCCGAATAATACCGTCGCAATCGTAAACTTTTCCGAGAAGGATTTCCGTCGTTTCGGGACTTAAGATTCTCTGCGGAACAATTTCGATTTGAACCGTATTGTTTCTTGCGGATTCACAATGGCATCCTGATTCAGTGGGACATGTCATAGTATCATCAGACCTTCATCGGGATATTTAGAGGGCTCCTGCAACGGCTTTAATCGGTTCTCTGAACTCTTCGATGGTTCCGAAAACGTCTCCGATAATTGCAGAGGTCGATTCGATTGTGAACATTTGAGTTCCTGCGTCAAGAGAAACGGCTGCTGCGACACAAGGAATAGCGAATCCTCTGGAGTGTCTTGTAACAACGTGGTTTCCGTTAAAGATACCGGGTCCGCCGCCGCCGTAAATGGAGTGGCTGAAGAAAGAGAAGCCGACGGATGCGCCCTGGAGCTTACCGTAGTCACAGCCCGGAAGGCCTGTTTCTTTTTCGAGGATGTCGTTGAAGTAAAGCATTGTTGCCGCAACGTCTTGTGCCGCGCGGGATGCGCCGCAGTTCACCATTGTCGCCGCAAGTGTGCCGGCTGCTGTGTATGCGTTCCATTTGGCGACATCGTCTGCTTTGTAGAAGTTGTAGCCGGATGCGCCTGTTTTATCAACGTGAATAACTTTGTCTTCGATGGCTTTGTTGACGAGTGTTTCGATAACGGATCCGACGGTTCCGCTTTTGCCGTTCTCTTTAACCATTTCGTAGACCATGTTGTTGGCGTTTAAGCCTTGGTAAGCCAAGCCGAGAAGCTGGTGTCTTTCAAAGTCACCGATTGCGCCGCCCATTTCAAAGATACCGGTTTGCTCATAAATTGAAGACAAAGCGGCTGCGTTCATCGCGTTTCTTTTGGTAATGGCTGCCACGTGGTTGGATGTGATGTTTCGAAGTGAATAACCGAGACCCTCGTTGTTTTGGGGGATGTCGAGAATTCCTTTAATCGGACTTCCTGCCATACCGACGGTGACCGGGTAGCTGCCCCAGCAGGCGGCTTTGACGATCATGGAGTCGTACATGTCAGTGTTGTATATGTCAAGAATCGCTTGGGTCATCGCTGCTGCGCTGACTGTCATGGAAGCTGTGGATTCTGCGCCGGACATCAAACGTGCTGTCGGGATTTGAATCAGAATTTGTTTGCCGCCTGCCAAGGGTTTGACAACGGTGTCGTCGCCTTCGTCGACTTGAACCAATTTTTTAACGGCATCAACGATTGCGCCTGAGTTTTCAACCAAGTTGTACTCAAGTTTGCGTCCGAGAATTTGCTTTGCAGCGCCGCCCATTTTACCGGTTGCGAGTGATTTCTCAATACCGGCGAGGTTAACGGCAACTGAACGTTTGGTATCCATAATGATTTTTTGGATGGCCTTGTTTTTGACGGGAGCAAGGTCTCTTATGTTTACATTGCTCTCTAAGAGTTGTCCTCTATCGCTGTAGATATCTACTGTGTCAGACACGGATATTGTCCTCCTTATTATTTAAAACGAAATCGGGATGATAAAAAAATACGAACCGATGTTTGAGTTTTTTGTTAAAATAGATCTATTGACAAATGAACTCAATTTATCATTCCAATCATCTATCCAATTCGCAAGTTTATACTTAAATCTTTTGAGATTAAAAATCAAAAAAAAGCGATAATGAGGAATTAATATGTAAAATGTATATTTAGATTAACACATCGTAATATGATGACAAATAGATTGTATTATTCAAAGAAAATGGAAATAAAAATGAAAGATGAAAATGGATAAATAATGATAAAAGAAAAGAAAAAAAGAAAGGGAGAATTTTTCAAAGAATTGAAAAGGATTAAAAAAGGAAGAACAGTCGCCTTAAAACAAAAAAAAACGGGGCGAAAAAAAAGAATATATAATAAATAATCATAAAAAATAATTAAAATATAAAATATGAAAAGCTCGCCTGTCAAAAAACATATAAATTCCGACCCCTTTTTTCACCGCTCTTTTTAAAAACGAAAAGAACCGGCATTCATAAAATTAAAAACCGTCAGCGCCGAATTAAACAAGAAAATAAAAACGGCTTCTGCCGGAGTAAATAACGGGGATGTATTTGTTTTCTGTTTTTTTAAAAAATTAAAACCCTCCGATTTTCACGGCATTGCGCGGCATGAATAATCGAGAGGAGTCAATAGAGCGAAAAGGAATGTTATAAAATTATTCAAGCGCTTTGACAATTTTTCTTAAATTCCAATAAATCACAACATTGGTAATGCCGTAAAGAATCAATGAAATCGCAATCGTGTAAACGACAAGCATGGAAGATAAGAGGGGCATAAACAACAAAGCAAATCCGGCAATGGAATAAAGAAGGCCCAATATTGTTGAAAGCCACCAATATTTGACACCGTAGGAGCGCAGGGATAAAGAACCGACGACACGCAAAATACCGGAAAATAAAACCCAAACGGCGAACACGGTCGGAATAAAAGCCAATAAAGCGTCACTGCCGCGCCCGAACAAAATCCAAATACCGATTATTAAAGAGAGAATGCCGCCGGCTAACCACCAACCGGAACGCTCGTCTTTTCCTTGATCGATAAATATCAATATTTCGGAAAGGCCGGAAAAGAGTAGCAAGAGCCCGAGGATAAGAGTGAGCGCCACCAAACTTTCATACGGCGTAAAAATAACAACAATGCCTAAAAGGGTCATTAAAAGACCGGAAAGGAGCAGAAAGATTCTGCATGATTTAAAGAAATCCATATTTTTAACTCCTTTACAGTTGAGATATACATGAATATTATTAGAATCATTACAAGTAAGAATACAATAAAAATAAACGCCAAACGCCGATAAAATAAACAGCGTTTATGAAACATAATAAAGAAAGACGAGGGATTATATAAATAAATCATATCAAAAAAAATAAAGAAATGAAAATATAAAAAACGAAATTGAAAGAGAAAAATAAATCAAAAAAACGAAAAAAATACAAGAACCGGAATAAAATAAAAAAAACGAAAAAATACAAGAAACCGGAATAAAATAAAAAAAACGAAAAAAATACAAAAAACCGGAATAAAATAAAAAAAACGAAAAAAATACAAAAAACCGGAATAAAATAAAAAAAAACGAAAAAAATACAAGAAACCGGAATAAAATAAAAAATAAATAAACCGGTCGAGCCGATTTATTCATTAAAATCCGTTGTTATGAATTTTCCAACTCTTTGAGAACCATTTCACGCGCGAGTCGCGCGTCCGCTTTTCCTTTGGACTTTTGCATCACTTTTCCGACGATGAAGTTCAAGGCTTTTTCCGTTCCGGCTTTATAATCCGAAACGGCGTCGGGGTTTTCGGCAATCGCTTCTTTTGCGGCGGCGGCGATAAAGTCATCGGCGACCATGGCCAACCCTTTTTCTTTAACGATGTCCGCCGGTTTTCCGCCGTCGTCTAAAAGCGTGCGGATGATGAAAACTCCGCTCTCTTCACTGATTTCTTTTTGAGAAACCATTAAAATGACCGAGACGATGTCTTCTGCGGAAATCGTTGTGACCGGCAAATCGCGATAATTCAATTCCCCTTTGACGATATCGGCTACCCAAGAAGCCGCCGATTTCGGATCGACTTTGGATGCGACATTTTCAAAGAGATCCGCAAAGGCCCGCTCCGTCACCAAACTTTTCGCGTGCGCGTCTGAAATGTCATATTCTTTGACAAAACGGTCGCGTTTGGCGTCGGGAAGTTCCGGCAGGGTTGCGCGAATGCCTTTGACGCGATCGCCGACCACATACGGCACCAAATCAAAGTCCGGGAAATAACGATAGTCGTCCGCCGTTTCTTTGGCACGCAGACTGATTGTCACGTTTCTGTCTTCGTCATAATGCCGCGTCTCTTGAATCAGCGTTTTGCCCTTTCGAAGCGCGTCTTTTTGCCGCATGATTTCGTAATTGATGGCTTTCTCAACGGCTTTGTGAGAGGAGATGTTTTTCACTTCAACGCGCGTTCCGTTGATGCGCTTGCCGTTAAAGCTGTTGACGGAAATGTTGGCGTCCGCCTTCATTGCGCCTTCGCGCGAGCCGTCAAAAACGTCCAAATATTCCAAAATGCTTCGAAGCTTGTCCAAAAAGCGGCGCGCTTCTTTTGCCGAGCGCATATCGGGCTCCGTGACGATTTCAACAAGCGGCATCCCGGAGCGGTTAAAGTCAATCAAGCTGCCGGCGGATTTGGCAATCGACCCGATGTGAACCATTTTTCCGGGATCGTCTTCCATGTGCGCGCGGTTGATTCGAACTTTTAATTCCCCGTCTTCTCCTTCGATGACGACATATCCGCCTTTCACGATCGGTTTATCAAATTGAGTCACCTGGTAACCGTTTCCGAGGTCGGGATAGAAATAATTTTTCATGAAAAAATCGGTTTCGTTTTCGATTTCGGAATTTAAAGCCAAACCGATTTTAATCGCGTAATCGACGCATTTCTCATTCAAAACCGGCGTCGTTCCGGGAAGCGCCATACAGCTCGGGCAAAGGCAGGTGTTTGCGGCCTCGTCCGTGTAATCGGTCGTGCATCCGCAAAACATTTTGGTGTTCGCTTTGTTCAACTGAACGTGAATCTCAAGGCCGACCATGACTTGGTCCGGATTTTCATAAACCATTCAAACCGCCTCCGGAAGAACGAAATCGATCGCCTTTTCAAACGCGTCCGCCGCGGCAATCACGTTTTCATCCATCAAATAACCGCTCATCATTTGAAGGCCGACCGGAAGATGTCCGATGTTGCCGCACGGAACGGTGGCGACCGGCAGACCCGCCAAATCGGTTCCGGCCATCGCGGCCGAATACGAGCTGAGTTCAAACCCGCATCCGCCGACACAAACACCGTTTAAGTCGGGTGCGACCGTGTTCGTGGTCGGAGAAATGAGGAGGTCGTAATTGTTGAAAACGGAATCGAATTCATCGACAATCAATGTTCGAATTTGAAGGGATTTCATATAATAATCCTGATACTGCCCGGTGGTCAGCAAGTGAACGCCGAGCATGATTCGTCTTTGAACCACGGGACCGAAAAGCGCTCTTGTTTGGGCAACCATGTCATGCCAGTTGTCGGCTTTTGCGCGCGGCCCGAATCGTGTGCCGTCGTACCGAGAAAGCATGGCCGAACTTTCGCCCGCGGCGATAATGTCGTGAACGGGCTGCATCCATGAAGCGGTTTTTAAGGATATTTTTTCACAAACCGCGCCGAGTTTTTCAAAAACGGCGACGGATTCTTCAAAAGTTCTTAAAACACTCGTGTCGACATCTTCTAAGAATTCGAGCGGAATGCCGATTTTAAATCCGGTTAAAGGTTTGTCGCCGGATTTGATTTTCGCCGAGTAATTGATTTTTTCCGGCAACGAAGTCGTGTCGCGCGCATCGTGTCCGGAAAGAACGTCTAAAACGGCAACAACGTCTGAGACGGTTGACGCGGTGACGCCGATTTGTTCCAAGGAGCCGGCGTAATAAATCAAACCGTATCTGGAAACGGCGCCGTAACTCGGTTTAAAAGAAACGGTTCCGCAGTAAGACGCTGAAACTCTTAAAAGACCGCCGGCATCCGAACAGACGGCGGCCGGAACGATTCCGGAAGATACGGCGGCGGCCGATCCGCTCGGTCCGCCTTTTTTCGTTTTGTCCAACGGATTGGAAACGGGACCGCATGTGCTTGCGGCGCCGAGAATGCCGAATTCCGCCATGTTTGTTTTACCGATTAAAACAGCGCCGGCGTTTTTAAGTTTTTCAACGGCGGCTCCGTCAAAGGGCGGAATGTATCCTTTTAATATTTGAGAACGGCAAGTCGTCTCAATATCTTTTAAAGAAATGTTGTCGGAAAGGACAATCGGAACGCCGGATAAAGAGCCGGAGCCGACGGGTTTTGCATTTTCGCAAATCGTTGCAAAAATTCCGAAGTCTTCTTTTTTCATTTTATTCAGACTTTTTGCCACCGCTTTTTCCCCGGCGGCTTGAAAATCTTTAATTGTTTGAACCATGTTTTCCCTCAAAATAAAATTTAATTTTTGCCGACATCTTATAATATCTTTGGAATTTTAAAAGACGTTTCATGAACTTCCGGCGCGTTTTTAAGAGCGTCCTCCGTTTTCATAGACGGTGAAACGATATCTTTTCGAAGAACCGTATTCAAACGCGACGGGTTGACTGTTTTTTTAACATTTTCTGTCGGTGCGTCTTGAATGACGGCATAAAAATCCAGTTTGCCGTTGATTTTTTTTTGAAATTCGGGAAGATCTTTTTCGTCCACCGCGATTCGCGCGGCCCAGGCGATTTCGGCTATTTTTTCATTCGGAATCATTTATTTACCCCTTAACACAAATATATTCATGCGGATTATAACGGTGTACCCTATTTAAAAAATCTACCATTATGAAATAAAAAATTAAAAAACAGAATAGATTATAAATCATGAAGGTTTTGTCAAAATAACAAAATAATCTATCAAAATAATTAAAATATTCAAAATAATTAAAATAATCAAAATAATCAAAATAATCAAAATATTTAAAATAACAAAAAAAGGGGATTAAAATGTCAAAGGAATATGAATTTGCAGGAAGCCGATTTCTCGGCAAAGAAGTCAACCAAAAGAAAGCAACACTGAACGATTCCTCTTTCGTCGTCGCGTCCGTTGAAGCCGGAAATACGACGACAAAGTGTATTTTAACGGTCACGGATTTGAAAACCGGAACGACGGAAGTCATCGGAAAACATGTCCGCTTGACGCGGGAAATTCAAAAACCGAGTCAACTTTCAGCGGTTTTTGGAAAAACGTTGAGCGGAACGGAATTGACGAAAGAAACGTTGTCGGAATTGGTTAAAGAAACGATTGAGCAAACTCTGAATGAGAAGGGATTGACCGTAGAGGATGTCCATTTCGTGGTCCGTTCCACCGGCGTTACCGTTGAGACGGGCGAGCAGCTTCAAATGATTATATTGGCGTTGGCCGATGGTTGTTTAAAAGCCGGATTTCCGCCGCGGAAAATGACCGGATATTTAAGCTTGAAAAATATGCCGGATTTATTAAGACCGCATTCTTATTTGGAATGCGTCTATTTTGACGGCGCCGTTGCGAGCGTCCGCCCTCCCGAGAGTTTAAAGAACGGCGTGATTGCCAATGAGATGGAGGGGGAGTTGGCTTTGGCCGGATTAAAAGAAGCCGCAAAACACAGCTGTATTGATTTTAGAAATCCGTGCGTTGCGATTGATATGGGAACGACGCTTTCGGGACGAATTTCGGATGAGAGCGGCCCGTACGCCCAAACCATTGCCAATTTTTGCGGGTATGCCGGCGCCGTGGCCGACGCGTTGGTTTTAGAAATCGACGACGATAAAAAAAGCGCTTATGAATTTATTCCATCCGAGAATGAAACTTTTGAGAAAGGATTGGAAACGGAATTAAAAAATGCTAAAAATGAAATTATGAAATCCGTTTCCGTGATGAAAATCCCGGCGGATAGAAAGCGATTCGGTCCGTTTCATATTCAAAGAACGAGCGATTCCGAAAACGGTTTGATTCTTTTCGGATGCGATGTCGGGGAGGACGGTTCGGATTTAAAGAGGATTTCCGAGATTGGAAAAGAGATTTATGAAAAGGGGGGAAAGGCGGCCGTTTCGCGCCTGGCGGATGAAGTCATGTCGGATATCGCGGTTTTGCTAATCAAATGTGTTCGGGATGAAGAATTGTTAAAAGAGGGAACCCTCATCGGGATTACCGGTCGCGCCGGAATTTCGGGAATGAAAAAAGAATTGACTTTTCAAAAATTAAAAGAGCAAAAGATATTAGAAGAGCCCGAAAAGAGAATTATTTTCGCCGAAGACGGACTTGCGCGCGGCGCGGCGGTCATGGCGCGGTGTATGAATTCGTTGGGGTGCCCGAAAAACCCGATCGGCGGTCGCCGCGGAGGGAAATGCATCATGAAAGAACGTCATGCGCTTCAAAATAAAAAGCAAGAGTGAAAAAACGAACGCTTTTTAAAGCAAGAAATCGGGATGAGAGAAACGGTTGTTTAACGCTGCGCGAATCAAACCGCTCTTAATATAAAAATGAAAAGCAACCAACTTAAAAATATAAAAGATTGAATCAAAACAATCGGTGCCCCGAATTTAAAAAACTCGAAGAAGGTGAGCGTTTCTCCGGATTTTTCGGCGTTTTGTATGATAATAACGTTGCTGGCCGCGCCAAATATTGTCAAATTGCCGGCAATCGTGCTTCCGGCAAGCAACGTCATGTAATATACGGGCTCTGCCGTTTCCAAAAAAGGGAGCGCTAAGGAAACGTACGGCACGTTGGATATGAATTGGCTGAGAATCAGGCTTACGGAATACAAAACGGGAAGAGACGAATCAAAGCTTTCCGGGATGTGATTTTGGAAAAATCCGGTTATGTGGACGGCTTTGATTAAAACAAACATGGAAACGAAAAACAAAAGCGTTTTCCAATCTGTTTTTTGAAGCAATTCCATTCTTCTTTTGGAAAAAAACAAAAGCAAAAAAGCGCCGGCAAAGGAAATCAAAACGAGCGGAATCGGTTTCCAAAAGAGGGAGAAAAAGACGGAAGATAAGATTAAAAGAACGATGAGCGAAAGTGAAAGAAGGGTGAGTCGGCAAAGAGCCGGGTCTTTCTCGGTTTCCAAAACGGGGCAGGGAGAAAAATAATCCGTTTCGTTTGGATTTGATTTTATATATTCTGTTTTGTTTAAATTATTGATTTTGTTTAAATTATTGATTTTGTTTAAATTATTGGTTTTGTTAATATCGGTTTTGTTTAAATTATTGGTTTTGTTAATATCGGTTTTGTTTAAATTTTTGCGTTTGTCGGATTTCATCCGCATCCTGAGATAAAAATACAAAGCCAAAAGGCTCAACAGGGCCGGAACTGCCAAATAAACGAAAAACGGGATAAACGACCCGTTAAAAGCGTGCGTTGCGATGATTAAGTTTGGGGGCGCGCCGACGGGGGAGAGTAAACATCCCGTCGTCACGGAAGCCGCCAGCGCGAACAGCAGAATTTTGGACGGAATTTTGTTAAGGCGGGCGCAACGGATTGCAAACGGCGTGAGAATCACGGCGACGGTGTCATTCATGAGCAGAGCGGATAGAAATCCGGCAAAAAAAATGAAAAAGAAAAGAAAAGAATTTGCCGACGGATACTTTTCAACGCTCTTTGAGACAAAACGGTTTAAAATACCCGAAAGATCAATGGCGGCGCCGACGACAAACATTCCAAAGAGGAAGAAAATAACGTCCCATGAAATCGCGTCAAAAGCCTCTGAAAAAGAGATTTGTTTGAACAAAAGAACGGCGAGCGCGCCAAACGTCATGGACGCCCACATTGGAAAATGATACGGGCCGATTTTTCGAACAATAATCAACAGCAAAACGAAAAAAAGAATCGAAACGGCAAGCGACATTTAAATCCCGATGTAAAGTGTCAATGAAACGAAAAGTCGGTGGCGGTGGCGGCGGCAAGAAATAAAAGACAAGATAAGACGACAATTAAAAAATAAAGAAATGAAAAAGATACCGCCTGTTGCGGCATTCTTTTTGAGATCGTTTCGGCGGAATTAACCGGCGCCTCCGGGAGCGTCTCTGCTTTCTATGTTTTGAAGGGATTCGATGGCTTGTTCTCGAATGCGAATCTTTTCTTCGATATCGGCTTCTAAGTCTCTGCGTTTGATTTCTTCTTTGACGACTTCATCGGTGAGTTCTAAAAGTTCAACTTTGTAATAAAGCTCCGTTGAATCTAAAAAAACCCATACGCCCTCCTCGTCTTCCATGATTTCGGTCACTTTGCCGATGGTTCCTGTGTTAATGTATTTGACATAATCGTCGATTTTAATCTCCAAACCGCGAATATCAAAAACTTTGAGCTCTTCCATGATTTATTTGAATGTTTCTAAGAATAAAAACGTTCTGTTAAATCAACGAAAAATTGAATGAATGACGTGAATGAATGACGTGAATGAATGACGTGAATGAATATAAAAAACAACGATATGTCGAAGTTTTCTCCTTTCTTAAATCGGCCGGGTGTTTTTGCTGTTTGGCGCGGTTTATTTTTATCAAATTAATCGCACGTGTTTAAAAAAAGAAAAAAAGGAGAATTATATTTCCTCCTCGATTCCGGCCGTGTCGATGAAGAATGTCAATAACAGCGTCAAGAACAATGTCAAGAACAGTGTCAATACAGTGTCAAGAACAATGTCAAGAACAATGTCAATGAACAATGTCAATAACAGTGTCAATGAACAAATCGACCGTTCAGCCGTTCTTAATTTCAAAGCGAATGTCGCCGATTCGGGCGACGCGTTCGGCAAAGGCGTTGTGTTTGTGAATGCTTTCTTCGTTGATTTGTTTAATCGTAATGATGGCGTCGTCGGGGAGCTGCGGGAAGGTTTCGGTCACTTTTTTGGCCATCGTTCGAACACAATCTTCGACGAATTTCGGATTTTTGTGCGCTTCTTCGACGACTTTCTTTTCATCGGCGCGTTTAAGAATTTCATAAACGTTGGAGCTCATGGACTCTTCGATGATTCGAATGATGTTTTCCAAACGAACGCCGGTCGTGTCCAGCGTTTGGATGGATATGATTCCGCGGCCGCGCTGATTGTGCGTCGCCATCGGAACGGCGTCAAAAAACAGCGCGATTTTGTCATCCGCCAAGCCGAGTTCTTTTAATTTGTTCTCCGCCTCTTCCTGCATCATGGATTGCGCGCACGGACACGCCGTCATTCCCATCACTTCGGCGCCGATTAATTTTTTAATTTGAACGGCGCATGCGCCTTCCGTTCTTTCGGCGACGGCGTCTGCGAAAATATCGACGAATTGCTGACAATCAACGCCGGTCGCGGGAGATTTTCGGCGAATCATGTATTCGCTTTTCATGCGAACTTCGGCGCGAGAGGCGTATTCATGGCGGCCGATTAAATTTTCGGCGATGTCGCCGCATAAATTCTCGATTTCATAAACCGGAGAATTGGAAATATTCGTTAAAATCTCATCGATCGCTTCAAAGTTTCGAGAGAGATTGGCGCCTTTCCGGTCTGAAGGAAGATCGACGAAAATATCAAAAGAGGACATTAAAATAATCGGCCTTTTGTTTTCTCTTTTGATTTCAATCAGTTTTTTAACATCGGTCACACCGACACGCGTCAGATTAATCGGAACGTTGGGACGATTCGCCTGAACATCCGGAAGAATCGGGCATTTTGACATTTTTTATTTACCTCAACAACGAATTTGTATAATAAAATTACAGAATGATACCGCTAACAAATATCTGTTGATATAAAAATGATATTGTTAAAGCGGTTTTGTTCATTTAATTCAACCCGTAAAAACCGGATTTATCAAGAAGGAGAAAAGCGGCGGCCTCCCAATAAAGGCGCGCCCTACAACGGAAACGGCGCTTGATTTTCAAAAGACAAAACGAAAAACGAAAAATGATAATATCATAAAAAATGAACAATAAAATCATGAAAAATAAAAACAATAAAATAATGAAAAATAAACAAATGAAATTATAGAAAAACGAATAGGGATAAAACGACGGATGCGGCAAATAATATCATAAAAACAGAGAGATAATATCATAAAAACAGAGAGATAATATCATAAAAACGAACAGATAAAATAATGATGAACGGATTTAAAAAAAGATCAGACAAAGCAAAAGTTGCTTTGCCTATGAGTATAACAAAAAAACGGAAATAAGAATTAAATTTCGTCAATTTTTTCGATTTTGACTTTCTCAACAAAGGGTTTGTTGATTTTTGCGGGCATCCATGCGGGTCTGTTTTTGGGTGCGTCGACTGTTTCTTTCCATGCTTTAAAGACGTGAACTTTTTTAGTTCCTCTTTCACGGAGCATGACGGTTTCGGGTTTTTTCTTTGTGCCCGCGCCGCGGTTTGCGACTTTTAATGCGGCTTGTCGGGGTTGTTTGCCGGTAAAGACACCGGATTCGATACCATTTTTATCTCTTAAAACAAAGTTTCTTGTTTCTGCCATCTTAATCACCTTTCGCAATAACTATAATACGATACTGTATTGCTAAGAAGCAATTGTAGAAGCTCATATAAATACTTTATCGAAAAATTGACGCTATGGACACCGATTCGACGAAATAAATTTAACAATATCGGAGCCAAGATAATTATATACATTGGTATCTAATAAATATAAAAACGGAAACGAGGAGAGAGGAGACGGATACCGTTTATAAAAAAAGAGGCATGAAGAGAGGAAAAAATGATATCAAAAGGTAGCAAAACATTCGAAAAAAAAGAATAACAAAAACGCAATCGAACGAGCACGGCCAAAAAACGCGCGGATTTAGAACCGACTTCGTGAATTGTCGATAATTTTGTCAAAAAAAGAAAACAAAACTTTTAAACACACAAATACATAAGGCATAACAAACAAACTCGAAAAAAACAAATTTGCTTCCGTGAAAACGAAAAAACGGCCGAAAAAACGGCCGAAAAAAATACGAGTCCGCAAAATCATAAAATTATAATCTGCAGAACCGATAATACCATAAAAACGTAAGCGATAAACCATAAATCGGAAATCATAAATCGGAAATCATAAACCGGAAACCATAAACCGGAAACCATAAACCGGAAACCATAAACCGGAAACCATAAACCGGAAACCATAAACCGGAAACCATAAACCGGAAACCGTAAAACTATAAAACAAAAATAAATATAAACGAATAAATAAAAACGGACCCAACAATAAAAGGATAAGAAAACAAAATGGCATTGAAATTGGAAGATGTTTTAATTGAATCATTGCCCTACATCCGAGATTTTTCGGAAACGACAATGGTTATAAAAGTCGGCGGAAACGCTATGTTAAACCATGAGAAAGACACGACGATTATGGAAAAAATAATCCAAGACATTGTTTTGCTTCATTATGTCGGTATCAATCCGATTGTCATTCACGGCGGCGGACCGGAAATCAATGATAAAATGGAGCGCATGGGAATGAAACCCAAATTTATCGGCGGGCTTCGGGTCACGGACGACGACACGCTTGAAATCGCCACGATGGTTTTGGTCGGCAACATCAACACGAAAATGGTTTCTTTAATCAACAAACACGGTGCTAAAGGCATCGGGTTAAACGGCATTGACGCCAACTTGATTATGGCCAATAAAAAGAAAAGTCAAAAAATCATCGTGGACGGAAACGAAGAAGACATCGATATCGGATGGGTCGGGGAAACCGAAATCATCAACCCGCGCCTTCTGCGAATCATGATTGAGAACAGATATATTCCGGTCATCTCTCCCATCGCGATTGATAAAAACGGGCACCCGCTCAATATTAACGCCGACACGGTCGCCGGCGACATCGCGGCGGCTTTGGGCGCTAAAAAACTCATTATGATGACCGACATTTCCGGCGTTTTAAGAGATATGAAAGACAGCGATAGCCGTATCTCAAAAATAAAACTTTCCGAAATCGACGGATTGATAAAAGATGAAATCATCACGGGCGGAATGATCCCAAAAATCAAAGGCGCCGAAGTGGCCGTCAAAAGCGGCGTTGAGGGTGTTCATATTATCAACGGAAGCACACCGCATTCCCTCCTTCTCGAATTGTTCACAGATACGGGAATCGGCACCATGATTTTTGATGAAAATGACGGGTAAAACCCGTTTCTTTTTTTATATTTTTTTATCGTCCGTTTTTTATCGTCCGTTTTTTAAAATAATAAAAAAATAAAAAAGTAAAAAACTCAGTTTTTACCGAGTTCTTTTACGATTCTTGCGACATCCGTTCCGACTTCGGAACATTTGGCGGATCCGCCCATGTCAACGGTGTTGACTTTCTTTTCCAAGATGTTTTTCTCAATCGCCGAAACGATGGTATCGGCGGCTTCTTTTTCGCCGAGCGTTTCTAACATGAGCGCGCCGGCCCAAATGGTTGCGAGCGGATTGGCGCGGTCCATGTCTTTGTATTTGGGAGCGGAACCGTGAATCGGTTCAAACATGCTGGTGCCGTTCGGGTTGATATTGCCGCCGGGCGCCAAACCGAGTCCGCCTTGAATCATGGCACCGAGATCGGTAATGATGTCGCCGAACATATTGGGCGTGACAACGACGTCAAAGAATTCCGGATTTTTAACGAACCACATGGTAACGGCGTCCACGTAATTGAAATCCGTTTGAACCGTCGGGTACCCTTTGCCGACTTCTTCAAAAGTTTCGCGCCAAAAACCGTAAATGTCGGACAACACGTTGGCTTTGTCCACCGATGAGAGGTGTTGTTTTCGGCCGGCCGCCAAATCAAAAGAATATTCCATGACGCGTTTGGTGCCTTCTTTTGAAATCATGCCGATTTGATAAGCGATTTCTTCGCTGTCGGTTTCAATGTCAAGGCCGAACTTTGCGGAATACAGCGCCCTTTGGACTTCCAAGAGGTCTTTCTTTTGCCCTTTCGTTGCGCGCCCGCCGATACCGATGTAAAAGTCTTCCGTATTTTCGCGAACGACGACGAAATCAATATCTTCCGCCGTTTTATCTTTGAGGGGGGTTTCGATGCCTTTGAGAAGTTTAATCGGGCGAAGATTGATGTATTGGTCAAACGCGAAACGAAGGTTGAGAAGAATGCCTTTTTCCAAAATGCCCGGCGTCAGCCTCGGGTCGCCCAGCGCGCCGAGATAAATCGCCTTGTGCTGTCCGAGCTCGCGAAGCGTTTCTTCGGAAATTAATTCTCCGGTTTCCAAATAATGGTCGGCGCCGTGCGGATAAGAAATCCAATCCACGTCAAAGCCGAAAACTTCTCCGGCCGCGTCGATTACTTTTTGCCCTTCCGAAACGATTTCGGGACCGATGCCATCTCCGCCGATTACCGGCACTTTGTATTGAGTCATTTTCATAGTTCTCCATTGTTTGATAAAAAATAAAAAATAGGAAACGGTTTTTCAATAATAATATAACAAAATAATAAAATAATAATATAATAAAATATAATAAAATAATTAAGTAACAAAATAATAAAATAAAATTTTGTCAAACACGCCAAAATTACAGGTTTTTCTGCGTGTGTTTGATTAACCCGCCGTCGTCAACAATCTGTAATAAGAAGTCCGGAAACGGCACGGTTTGATACTCTTCGTTTTGAGTTAAGTTTTTGACAATTCCCGCGCCGAGGTCCACTTCTAAAAGGTCGCCCTCAGAAATGCGATCGGCATCGGCGCATTCAATGAGCGGCAAGCCGACGTTAATGGAATTGCGATAAAAAATACGCGCAAAAGATTTGGCAATGACACAACTGACCTTTGAGCCGATTAATGCCAGCGGCGCGTGTTCCCTTGAGGAGCCGCATCCAAAATTACTTCCGCCGACAACGATATCCCCGGGCTGAACTTGCGTGACAAAATCCGGCCGAACCCCGCAAAATGTATATCGGGATAACTCTTCGGGCGTGTTAAAGATTAAATACGTCCCGGGAATCACAGCGTCCGTGTCCACATCGTCACCGAATTTAAAGGTTTTTCCTTTATATGTTGCATTTTCCATACTGAAACACTTTTTAAATTTGAAATGAATAAACGGTTATTTGAAAAACGAAATAGTTTATTAATTTTTCCTCAAAGGGAATTTAAAAAAATGAATTGTCATTTATCAGAGAAATTAAATTCCATTAAATCATTTAATAAAAACAATAAATAATAGAATGAAGACAAAAAAAATGATTTTAAAAAATGATTTTAAAAAATGATTTTAAAAAATGATTTTAAAAAAGTGATTTTAAAAAAATGATTTCAAAAAAAGAAAAAAAAATGGAAACATTTTTTAAAGAGAATAAAAGGGTCGTTGTCGCTTTTTCGGGTGGTGCGGACAGTTCACTTTTGGCAGCGATCGCTTTTGACAAATTGGGATCCGATGCGATTGCCGTCACGATTCAAACGGAGTTGACAGCGGAAGCGGAAATCAAAAACGCGAAAAAAACGGCCAAAGAAATCGGAATCAAACACATCATTCTTGAAAAAAAGATATTGGAGATTCCCGAAATTCGCATGAATCAAAAAAATCGCTGTTATGCCTGCAAAAAAGAAATCATCGCCGCCCTTTTGAAATACGCCGATGAAAACGGATTTGAAACCGTCGTAGAGGGAACGAATGATTCGGATCGATTGTTGAGCGAATCCGATGAGATCCCGCGCCCCGGATTTTTATTTATCGCCGAGCAAAAAAGAAAACAGGAAAAAGAAAAGGCGGGCGCGAAAGTAAAAACGCCTCTGGCGGATTTAAAAATAAAAAAAGAAGAAGTCCGAAAAATGGCAAAAAAAAGAAAGCTGTCTGTTGCCGACAAACCGTCCATGTCCTGTTTGGCAACGCGGTTTTCATATGATACGCCTCTTTCGCCCTCTCTTTTAAAAGGGATTGCGGACGCAGAAAAAATCCCGGCAAGAATCGGCGCCAAACAAATCCGAATTCGCTGCCACGCCGACGGCGCCGGCCGAAAAATCGCGCGAATTGAAGTCGATAAAAAAGAAATGAAGTTGTTCTTAAAAAAGAAAAATCAAATGTGTCTGGATGAGTTGATTGATTTTTTAAAGCGAAACGGATTTTCTTATGTGACTTTGGATTTGGAAGGGTTTAAAAGCGGAAGCATGGATATTTAAAAGAGAAAAAGAAAGGCGGGAAAATAAATTTGGGTAAAGAAGAAGAGATCAAAATATGCCGCGCCCAAAAAGAGGATGCTGTCTCGATTGACATTATTCTCTCAACTTATTTTTTAGATCGCGACGAAATTCCGTATGAAGATTTTTATATCGCCCGCGCCGGAGAGAAAGTTGTCGGCTGCGCCGTGTTTGAAAAAATAAAAGCGCGAAACGAAGATTTGGGGTTTTATGAAATTCATACGATTGCCGTTTTGCCGGCTTACAGAAATAAAGGAATCGGAAAGTTTCTTTTGAATCGATTGATAACGGAAATTGAAAATCGAATTTCAAGTGAGTCAAAAACCCTAAAAACCATCTACACGCGAACAACCGCACCCGATTTTTTTGAACACATCGGCTTTGAAAAAGCGACTCCCGATAAAACGGAATTGTGGGAAGAGTGTTTTTTATGCAATAAAATAGAAATATGTTCTCAAACAGTGCTTATTAAAAATATAGAGACATAAATTAAAAAAATAAATTAAAAATAAAAAGGAACGCAAATGACGCTCAAAATCGGTTTTATCGGTCTCGGATTAATCGGCGGCTCGATTGCAAAAGCCGTTCGGCAATACCACCCGGATTCGGAGATTGTGGCTTTTAATAAGAATGAAGAATCCTTAGCGCTTGCCGTCAAGGAAGGGGTTGTCGATGTCGCCTGCTCTTCCGTGGATGAAAATTTCAGCCGTTGCGACTACATCTTTTTGTGCGCGCCGGTCTCTTTTAACAACGCTTATTTAACTCAACTGAAACAAATCGTGGACGAAATGTGTATTTTAACGGACGTCGGCAGCGTCAAAAAACCGATTCATGACGAAGTCATCGCGCTCGGAATGGAAGAAAATTTTATCGGTGGGCACCCGATGGCCGGCTCGGAAAAATCGGGTTATTCCAATTCCAAGGCGATATTGATTGAAAACGCTTATTACATTCTCACGCTGTCGGAAAAAGTTTCGCCCGAAAAAGTTGAAAAAATGACCGCTTTTATCGAATCTTTAAAAGCGATTCCGATTGTTTTGGATTATGAGCAGCACGATTGCGTTACGGGAACAATCAGTCATCTGCCGCATTTATTGGCGACAACTCTTGTCAATTATGTCAAAGAAAATGATTCGGACGAGGAATTGATGAAAACATTGGCGGCCGGCGGCTTTAAAGATATGACACGAATCGCATCGTCTTCGCCCGTTATGTGGCAGCAGATTTGTGTTGAAAACAGCGAAAAAATCACAGTCATTTTGGAAAAATTTATTTCTTTTTTAGAACAAACGAAAGATAAAATTGAAAAAAAAGAGGCTCAAGCTCTTTATGATATGTTTTCATCTGCCAACGATTACCGCCAAACAGTACCGGATGCGGCTGCCGGATTGATTCAAAAAACTTTTGCCTTCTATTGCGACATTCCGGATGAGACCGGCGGAATTGCAGCGATTGCGACCGTTTTGGCAAACAATCAGATTAATATTAAAAACATCGGAATTATTCATAACAGAGAATTTGAAGAAGGTGTTTTAAAAATTGAATTTTATGAAGAAGAAGCGTTGAAAAAAGCGATTCAAATCCTTCAAGAACATCAGTATGTGATTTATGAGCGGTCTTCATGAATATACAAAAGAAATCGGACTCGACTCTTTTTGCGCCGCGCGGCATTTATTGTTTTGCCGTCGTCACGTTTTCAGAAAAAATAAAAATGCGCTATCGAGTTTTGAAGAAGAATAAAAACCAAAAATCCAAATTCCTTAAAATAATTTGAAGAACCAACAAAGAGAGAGATTTATGCTGACAATGGGCATTGTAAATATGTATGATAAAATCAAAATCGTTGACGCGCATTACCGAGCGATTGCGAGAGCCGCGCCGATTTGCTACGCTTACGGTTTTTCGCTTGCGCTTTTTGATTTTCCGTTTAAAATGGAAAAAAATGAGCTGGTTGAATTCGTGATGGATAAAACCACAATCGGAGAATCCGGAAAATATTTGGATTTGTTAAACCAAGAACATCATTTGTTTGTCTCGGATTTGCCTCCAAAAGGCTTTCCCGCGCATTTCGGCTCGGTTGTCACAACCACCTCCAAACCGTCCCCTCAAAAAACGTTGACGCCGCTTGATGTCGCCGCCGGAAATATGAAAAAGAAATCCTATATGTTTTTAGTCGGTTTGGGTCGAAAAGGACTCCCAAAAGACCTTTTTGAAAGAGCCCAATATCATTTGGACATTACAACCAAAGGCATTTCTCTTGAAACGTGCACGGCAATCGGTGCGATTCCGACACAGATTAACGCGCTGACATTCGCTCTTGAAAAAAGACAAACAGCGACGGGATATGAAAGATATTAAAAACTCAAAAGGGGTCATCGAATGAAATGACTCCAAAAGACAGAGATGAATGAGCCGCCGGCGACGTTTAGGAGATCGGCTTGAGTTTATCGAATGACACCGGATATTTTTTGATAAATTCAAAACCTTTTTTATAATTTAAACTTTACAGAATAGATTATTATGTTACCTATTCGTATAAGTGTTTGTTTTTTTAAATATAATTTGATGGGTTAAAACCATCGTTTTATAAAAATGCGAAGGGATAGGAAAGAGTGATTAAAAATGAAAGAAAGACCGAAAAAAAAATGCGGTTGCGGGAATGGCATATGTCGGGGCGATACATCCGGAAGAGGTCGGAGTTGCAACATTGAATACGCCGGGTTGTTTAAACAAGAAACAGGAGAAAATCCGGGGAAAATAAAAAATGATGTTTTCTATGACGGAAAAAAACATCCTTACTTACAATCAATGCGTGTCAGAAAGTTTTGGGAAATATTAAGATTTAAAGGAAACGTTGACACGGACCGCATTAGCATAAAAGAAGAGGGCGTCATTTCGCAAACGGGGTGGTGACTGTTAATGAATTTAACGAATGAAGACAATGACGTGTATGAATATTCCGGATACAAGATTGTAAACACCACCCGAAACAATGTTGTCATATTGAATGAAGATAATGAATTGTCCATTTATCCTGCCGCGTTGGGAGATAAAATCGTAACGATTCACGTTAAAAAAATTTTATAGTGTTACGTCAATGGAATAAAAATATTCTCATCCATACCGGACAAAACAAAAACAAAGCTGCCGCCTGAAAAAGATGGAACGATTTACATCGTAACAACGATGGTTGCCGACATTCATAAGGAAAGAAAAGATTTCTTTTGCACGGTCAGGCGTGAAGACTATGTGATAAAAGATGCAAACGGGGAGTTACGATATTCCAATGCGTTAAAAAGATTAGAAGATATCATGTGAAAAAATAAAAAAACCGGAATAAAACAGAGGGGATAATATAAAAGGACTGAATAATATAAAAATTAAACAATATAGAGAGGAGACAAAATATAAAACAGAGATAATATAAAAATAAAACAATAGACGTATGAATGAAGAAATCGGATGAAACAGGTGTGTTTTAAAAGCCCGCCGGATAGCGCGTATTACGGATTAACGGTTCCATTTGCGAAAAGAATCGTTTCATGAAAATCGGATTTAAACAATGGTTTAAGCGAAAGAAAAAAACGATAGCGATATAAGAATAAATTTCAGATAAGAAGTCGATAAGGAGAAATCAATCCGATTTTTCAATGAGAGGATTGAAACACACGCGTTGGAAATATTTCAAAAATTGAAACGACGATTACTTTCGATGCGTTTTTTATTTAATTTTGATTTGCTTTTTTGCCCGATTAAATTGGTTTTAAAAAGCCTTAAAAAATGATTTTTTCATAAACTTTAAAGAATGAAAAGAACTATCTACGGTTTATGCTCAGAAATTCTTATATTCAAATGAACGGCATCGGAAAAACCGTTGAAAAAAAGATTTGGGATTTTGGGATTCAATCTTGGGACGACGCTCTTGAGAAGAAAACCGATTTGCCGATTTCCTGCGCGAAGCAAAAGGCGATTGAAGCCGGAATTGAGGAATCCGAGTCCCGTTTAAAAGAAAAAGATCATTCTTTTTTTGCCGAAAAATTGCCGTCGGCCGAGCATTGGCGCGCTTATTCCGAATTTTGCAAGGACGTCGCTTTTGTGGATATTGAAACAACCGGCTTGTCCCCCGGATACGATACGATAACGGTTGTCGGGATTTACAATCGAAAAGAAGCCAAAACGTACGTTCAGGGTATTGATTTGGACGACATCGTCGATGAGTTTTCAAAATACAAAATGCTGATTACATTTAACGGCGCACGCTTTGATTTGCCTTTTATCAAACACGAATTTCCGGAAATTTGTTTCAATCATTTGCATATGGATTTGATGTATCCGCTCAAAAGAATCGGCTACAGCGGCGGTCTTAAAAAAATCGAGCGCGAAATCGGAATCGTTCGCGGCGACAACGTAAAAGATGTCGACGGGTGGGAAGCCGTTCGCTTGTGGAGAAAATACCGGCGCGGCGACGAGGCGGCTTTAGATACGCTTTTGGAATACAATCGCGAAGATATTGTCAATTTGGAAACCATAATTGAGAAAGTGTATCCGCGTTTGATTGAGAATTGCAAATGTCGGGAATGAGAAGATTAAAAATAAAAAAATGAATTCAAAATAAAAAATATATTATAAATAAAAAATGAGATATAAAAATAAAAAATGGAATATAAAAAAGGTTATCGGTTTTTTGTTTTCATTGAAGCAAAGAATCGGTCAAAGTTTTGGGAGGGTTCTGTGGTTTTTCTTTTGTGCCTGTTTGGAAGAAATTCTTTTTCAAATTCTTCAAAAGATTTGTATTTTTTCATTTAAATACTCCCATTAAATTATAATATTTTGCAATATAATGATAATTTAAACTCGCCTCAAAATAATATTCGCGTTTAATCCATACAAAACCTTCCTCTTTGGAGATGACGGCCACATCCGTCGAGCCGTTCATCGACATCGGTTGTGCGGAGATTTTAGGATTAAAAAACGTTAAATGAATGAGGGTTTCGGCCATCGTCGCCAATTCTGATTTTGGCAAATGATTGAAGGCACTAAAAATAGGACACGCATAATTATTTTCTGAAAAATCTTCAATTTTATCCGACATGTTTTTTGATTGCTCGGGACAGAATTCATCGATTAATTCTTTGATATACTCTTTGAAATGAGTGTTAATCCCGCAAACAAATGTGTCTATTGTGTCCTGTTGAGAAAAGGGGAAAATAGCCGCCCCGTGTCCGTTATCGCCTGATTCTACGAAATCTTTCGTGTAATAAAGTTTATTTTCAATCATACGGTCGATGTTTATATGACATATTTTGGGGAAAAGATCATTACATCCGAAACCGGCAACAACGACGCGGGTATAATATTCCTCAAGACTTTTTCTAAAATAGCATTTATTGAGTTCAATTATTTCAATTTTTAAATCGTCATAAATATTCTCATAATATTGTTTCAATATCTCTTCGATTTCATCAAAATATTTTTCAATAAACGAATCATCGCAATCTATGTAATCGTCTATCTTTTTTGTCGATTCGATCAAATTATTTAAACAGGATCGCAATACAGCGATTTGTTCGTCATAACTTAATTCGGAGGATGTTTCATCGAATTTTTCAATTAACGCTTTTTCGAACCGATAAAGAATAAACTCTTGGAAATACCTCAATTCTGCAAAAGCCATTTTTAATTGGTTTTCGTGTGAAAATAAATGACACGTTTCTAAAAACTTTATAAAATCATCGACGCAATCTTCCAACGCGGCATATGATTTTTCGGCGGATTCTTTTTTGTAAAGAGTCATAATCGTTTCCCAGGGAACCCCGAGAAAAGCGGCGTTGTTGTTAACCATGAATCCGATGGAATGATGACAATTTAATTCAAAAATTTTGCTCGCCGTTGAATATGTCTTGTCGCCGGTTTTTGTATATAAGGTGGCAATGCTATCCGCCGCCAAAGCAACCGCATTTTTACTCATAATGACTATTTCGGAGGTCATAAAAACATGAATAGAACAGATAATATAAAAATGTTGTTTAATATAATAAAATACGATAATTATCAAATTTAAAAAAATGTGATTCCGGCATAATTATAGAAATGAAATATTATATCAAAATATCTTAAAAATTATAAGAGAAAATCCTCAATTCTACGCGTGACCCTGGGGAGAAAATGTGATGAAAATAAACCAAGGAAATTTTTTATGAAACGAGTTCCGTTGAAGCCCTACAATATGCACTTCTTGATTGAAGAGAAAAAAATTAATATTGATTTTTTGTTTTCATTAAAGTCGATAATCGACCAAAGCTTTTGGAAGATTCCGTTACTTTTCTTTTATGCCTGTTTGGAAGAAATTCTCTTTCAAATTCTTCATATGATTTGTATGTTTTCATTTTAATATTCCCCTTTAAAGAGTGATAGCCGTTTCCCAAGGGATTCCAAGAAAAGTGGCGTTGTTATTAACCATTAATCCAATTGAATGGTTGTAACTTAATGCAAAAAGTTTGTTAGCCGTTGAATATGTTTTGTTGCCGGTTTCTGTTTGAAGAGTAACGATGCTATCTGCTGCCAAAGCAATAGCATTTCGGTTCATAATAGCGATTTCAGATGTCATAACCGACAATATATAGAATGGTGTATAAAAATGGTTCTTTATTTTATTTTAGGTGATTATTTAAAACGTGAGACCACATTTTTAAGAAATATCAATTAAAAAGACAGAAAATAAAAAGAAGTTTTAAAAGAATATTCAAATCCGTTAATGATTTGAATATTCCATTGTAAGCCCCGTGCGTGATTTGAACACGCGACCTGCTGATTACAAGTCAGCCGCTATACCCCTAAGCCAACGAGGCGCTTTTGAAGTATCCCATACATACAAGTTATAATTTATAAATATTATGGGAGAAAATCAAAAAAATGATGCTTTTTTAAAGGATGAAACGGTTTAATCTTGAAAAGAAAGAAAAAATCGTCATATTTCGGATTTAAAAAATGAATTTTAAAAAAAGAAAAATGGAAAAAGGATGAAATAAAAAGCAAAGAAAAAAGAGAATAAAAAAAAGAGAATAAAAAAATAGAAAGGAAAAGGGAAAATGCAGCGAAAAATGTCGGAAATCGGAAAGAAAATCGTTTCCGCGGGTTTGGTTGAGGCGAATTTCGGAAACATCAGCATTCGTTCGAGGTCGGGAAATTCGTTTTTAATTACGAAAACAAAAACGCCGCTGGATGAAATCGGACGAGATGGTGTGATTGAAGTTCCGATTTGGAACGATGGTACCGAGACGTTAACGGCGCCGGAGGTTTCCGACGTCATCGAAAAAACGGCGTCTTCGGAGACGCCCGTTCATCGGAGGATATATCAAGAAACAAATGCCGGCGCGATTCTTCACGCGCATTGCCCGTATTCGGTTGTGATGTCGATTTTGGAAAACGAGAGGGGAAACGATGGGATTTTCCCGATGGACAGCGAGGGAAAATTATTTTTAAAAGAAATTCCGATTATATTCGGGGACATCGGAAGCGAAGAGCTGGCAGAAAACGCGGCGACTCTTTTTAAAACCGGCGCGAGGGGGGCAATCATATTCGGACACGGAACAATTGCCGTCGGGGAGACGTTGGAAGAAGCATATCATATTACGGCGCAATTGGAACATTCGGCTAAAATCGGATATCTGTACGCCGCCGCAAGAAATTCGTTTTAAGCGAATTGTTATTTATAGATAAACAGATAACTATAGAAAACGAAAACAAACGAAAATAAAGGAAACAGACACTCAATGGCCGCTAATTCGCTCAGACCATATGTTGCGGGAATTATTATCGATCCGGTTGCAAAAATTTTTATTAAAATCGGCGTATCCCCAAATACGCTTTCCATCATTTCATTTATCTTTTCGATATTTGCCGGCATTTTTTATTACATCGCCGGAGAACAGCATTTTGACATATCCGCGCCGCATTATTTTTTGTTGGTCGCGGCCATTTGCGTTTTAATCAATTCCGGACTGGACGCGCTTGACGGCGCCGTTGCCCGGCTTCGCGGGATTGCCGGAAAAAAAGGCGACTTTTTAGACCACGTCATTGACCGCTACGCGGATATTTTTATCATTTCCGGAATTATATTCGGCGGATTTTGCCCGTGGCAAATCGGAGTCATCGCCCTTGCCGGCGTTCTTTTAACCAGCTATCTCGGAACCCAGGCTCAAGCCATGGACATCGGAAGATATTACGGCGGAATCATGGGGCGCGCCGACCGTTTAATCATAATATTAGCGGCCACCTTTTTAGATTTCGGCTACATCGCCTATTACAGCCAATCCGCGGCATTCGGCGGAATTTCGTTTCTCGGATGGAGCATGATTCTCATTGCCGCAGGCTCTCACATCACCGCGTTTCAGCGAATTTACCATATTTGGAAAGTTTTGGGGAAAGAAGAGAGCGCAAAAAAAGAAAAATAAAGCCGGCCCAAAAATGTCTCAAAATTCGAATTTTAAATATATAGATCACGTCGCCGATATTCGATTTATCGCATACGGAGAAACGCTTGAAAAGGTCTTTGAAAATGCCGCCTTGGCGACCCTTACCGTGATTGCCGACATCTCAACGATTCAATCGCAAATCGAATTTGAAATCGAACTTGAAGCGATTGATTTAGAAAACTTAATGGTTGATTTTTTATCGGAGCTTTTGTTTTTATTCGACGCCGAAGAAACGGTTCTCGGAAACGTGACCGTCAAAGAAGTCGGAGCAAAAACGGATGAAGACGGCAAAGAAATGTATTCCATAAATGCCGCCGTTTCGGGCGAGCCGATTGATTCTCAAAAACAAAATTTCAAAACCGAAGTCAAGGCGATTACATATAACGGGATCCGCGTCGAAAAAACAAAAGACGGTTTTGAAACCGAAGTCGTTTTGGATTTATAAATAGATGAAATCCGAAAAAACAAAATACGTTTTTTTAAGAAACAAAGAATGGAACACTTTTAAGAAAACAAAAAGTCAACATTTTTAAAAACACGGAATCAAACGTTTTGAAAAAATAAAGAATCAAACGCTTTGAAAAAATAAAGAATCAAACGCTTTGAAAAAATAAAGAATCAAACATTTTAAATCAAAGTAAACCAAAGAAGAGACATCATTAAAATAAATACACAGGAAAAAATATGTCAAATCAAACGGAAAAAAACGAAGCGGGGATTACAAACGAATTACATCGCGTCAACGATTATATTTGGGACATCCCCAAAAATCGGGTCGGCGGGATGAGAGTTCCCGGCCGCCTCTTCTTATCGGAAAAGCTGATGGGAAGCATTGACAATGAAACCATCAATCAAGTGGCCAACGTTTCCGTATTGCCGGGCATTTTAGAATATTCCATGGCCATGCCGGACGTCCATCTCGGATACGGTTTTACCATCGGCGGCGTTGCGGCTTTTGACGAAGAAGAAGGCGTCATCAGCCCGGGGGGCGTCGGCTTTGACATCAACTGCGGCGTTCGTTTAATGAAAACGACTCTTCAAAGAGAAGACGTCATACCCGATATTAAAGCGCTGACGGAAAATCTGTTTCGAAAAATCCCGTCCGGCGTCGGCTCAAAAGGAGAATTCAAAGTCACCGACACCGAATTAACGGAAGCATTTTTACACGGCTCACAGTGGGCGGTTGAGGCCGGATACGGAATAAAAAGCGACACGGAAAATTGCGAGTCCTACGGATTTATGGAAGGCGGAAATCCCGATAAAGTCGGAGCAAAAGCCCGAAAAAGAGGGCGCCCGCAATTTGGAACGCTCGGAAGCGGAAACCATTTCTTAGAAATTCAATATATTGATAAGATTTATGATCCGGTTGCCGCCGCCGCCTACGGACTGTCGGTCGGGCAGGTGACCGTCATGATCCATTGCGGCTCTCGCGGCGCCGGCCACCAAATCTGCACGGATCATTTGCAAACGCTCAACCAAGCCGTCAAAAAATACAAAATACATATCCCGGACATGCAATTGGCCTGCGCGCCCGCCCAATCCAAAGAAGCGCAAGATTATTTTGACGCGATGAAATGCGGCGCCAATTACGCTTGGGCGAACCGCCAAATCATTATGCACTGGACCCGAGAAGTCTTTGAGAAACAATATAAAAAAGATACCGACGCGCTTGGAATGGAACTTTTGTATGACGTGGCGCACAATGTCGCTAAATTTGAGGAGCATGTCGTTGACGGGAAAAAACAAAATGTCTACGTTCACAGAAAAGGCGCAACCCGCGCGTTTCCGGCGGGACACCCCGAAGTGCCGCTCCAATATAGAGATGTCGGACAACCGGTATTGATTCCGGGAAGCATGGGAACGCCGTCTTTTATTTTAAAAGGCGGGCCCAAGTCCATGTCCTTATCCTTTGGAAGCGCCTGCCACGGAGCGGGACGCGTCATGGGGCGCGGAAAAGCAAAAGACAACATGAGCGGGGAAAATATCCGAGAAGAATTGGCCAAACAAGGAATTACGGTCAGAGCGCAAAGGGACTCCGTCATTGCCGAAGAAGCGCCGGACGTTTACAAAAACAGCGACGACGTGGTCGATGTGGTCGACAGCCTCGGAATCGCGCAAAGGGTGGCGCGCTTGATTCCAATCGGCGTGATTAAGGGATAAGAGAGGAGATAAAATGCAGCTTGAAGCGATAATATCTGATAATTATGATTCCAATGTTTACATCGTCAATAAAAAAATCCTCGTCGATACGGGGATGACGACAAAAAACATAGTGAGACAAATTGAAAAAATCGTGCCGATTGAAAAAATTGAATTGATTATTTTAACGCATGCGCATTACGACCACACCGGCTGCGCCGGAGAAATCGTCCAAAGAAGCGGCGCGAAATTAGCGATTCATGAGGCGGACGCGCCGTATTTAAATGATGATTATTCATCAAGCGCATTGAGTTTTGGTGAGAAAAGCAAGTGCCCGATGCCCGATATTCTTTACGGCGGCGGGGAAAAAATTCCGATCGGGAAAAACGACGAGGGGGAAAACGAATACTTAGAAGTGATTCACACCCCGGGACATACGGTCGGTTGTATTTGTTTATATGAAAAAAATTCAAAAACGCTTTTTACCGGCGACACGGTGTTTTCGGAAGGCGGAATCGGGAGAACGGATTTCAGGATTTCCGCGCCCGAAAAAATGACGGAATCCATTGAAAAGTTAACAAAAAGAGACGTTGAATATTTGTGCCCGGGACACGGGCGCCCGACGGTCGGAAACGCAAACGCCTCTATCGGACTTTCAAAAATGATGTCTGAGAGAATGAATCCCTAAAAAGAGGACGGGAAAAGAGATGACAAACCAAAAGAACGAGAGCGAAAAAAAAGAGCGCCGCACCACCGGAACGCTGGGAACGACCGGCAAAGTCGAAGTCGGAAAATCCGGTAATCGAAGAACGGTGCGGGGTCTTGAAAAAACGGTGGGAGCCGTCGGCGCGGATGAAACGAAAATTGTGATTCCGAGCGAGGAAAAAAGAAGGGCGCCGGGGGAAGAAACAAAAACGAGCGTCGGAAAGATGGGCGTAAAAAAAACGGATATGATAAATTCCGAACCGAAACGTTTTGATTGGAAAAGCGACGACAAAAGGAAATCCGATGAAGACGGCGAATTCGATTTCGGAAAAGAAAAACGAAGACGGGGAAGAACAGAAAAACAAGAGTGGGAAAGAAGGGGAAAACAGGGTTGGGAAAGAAAAGACGGCGATAAAAAAAAAAACGAAATGAGCGAAACCGTTGAAAAGAAAAGAAATTACTTTTTTGAAAAACGCCGAGAAGAGGCTTTAAAAAACGCCGGCGCATTTTTGCCGATGAGTTTAAAAGAGGCCGAAAAAAAAGGGTGGTCCGAACTTGACATTATTTTGGTGACCGGAGACGCTTATGTGGACCACTCCGGATTCGGAACGGCGATTATCGGCCGCGTTTTGGAGCATGAAGGGTACCGCGTCGGAATCATCGCGCAGCCCGATTGGACCGGCAAAGACGCGTTTGAGGTTTTGGGAAAGCCGAGACTCTTTTTTTCCGTCAGCGCCGGAAACGCGGATTCTCTTGTCAACAATTACACACCGCTCCTTTACAAACGAGAAAGCGATATGTATTCCCCCGGCGGACGCCCGGGATTGCGGCCCGACCGCGCCGTGATTGCGTACGCCAATCGGCTCAGGCAAGCTTTTCCGGATGCCCCGATTGTGGCCGGCGGCATTGAAGCGTCGCTTCGAAGGTTCGCCGAATTTGATTATTTGTCAAACGATGTCAGACAATCCGTGTTAGCGGACGCGCCGATTGATTTGATCGTTTACGGGATGGGCGAGCTTCAAATCAAAGAAATCGCGAATCGAATGAATGCGGGAGAAAAAATATCTGACATGAGAGACATCCCCGGAACCGTTTGGAAAATGCCGGTCCGCGAATGGAAAAATATAAAAGAAGGACGGGACAGCGAGTATGCCGAGTCTTTTAAAAGCGAAACTTACGTCGAATTGCCGGATTTCAACGATGTTTCAAGCGATAAGGAGCAATACGCGCGCGCTTTTAAAACGATTTACGAAAATCAAAATCCGATTTCCGGAAAAAAACTCGTTCAGCCTCATCCGAAAACGACCGTCATTCAAAATCCGCCGATGCGGGAATTAACGCAAGGCGAAATGGACACCGTTTACGAATTGCCGTATTTGAGGTTGGAGCACCCCTCTTATGACGAACCCGTCCCCGGTCTTGAAGTTGTCAAAAATTCAATCACAAGCCACCGCGGCTGCTTTGGAGGCTGCTCATTTTGCGCGATTACCCAACACCAGGGAAGGGCCATCAGCAACCGAAGCGAAGAATCCATCCTCAGAGAAGCCGAAATCCTCATCAAAAGCCCCGGTTTCAACGGCATCATCAACGGAATCGGCGGTCCGAGCGCGAACATGTACGGCATGAGTTGCAAAGTCTGGGAGAAAAAAGGCGCCTGTACGCACAAAAACTGTTTGGTTCCGACCGTCTGCCCGTCGCTGAACGCGAGCCATGAAAGATTGTTAAATCTTTTAAAAACGCTTCGGGAAATGGAAGGGGTCAGAAAAGTGTTGACAGGGTACGGAGTTCGTTTTGATTTGGCGACGGCGGAAGATGAGTATTTAGAAACGCTTTGCAAATATCATGTCGGCGGGCAATTAAAAGTCGCGCCCGAACATTTTTGCGACAATGTGACAAAAGCCATGAGAAAACCGAATCGGGAATCCTTTGAAAAGTTTGAAAGGAAATTTAAAGAGGTCAATCAAAAACTCGGCTTAAAACAGTTTTTGGTGACGTTTCAAATATCGGGGCACCCCGGATGCACGCTTGAAAACGCCGTGGAGATGGCGGAATACATTCGCGACAACAACCGATACACCGAGCAGGTCCAGGATTTTACCCCGACCCCGATGACGATTTCAACGTGCATGTTTCACACGGGACTTGACCCGTTTACGATGGAAAAAATTTACGTTCCCGCGACGCGAACGGAAAAAAAGATGCAGCGCAGTCTGCTTCAATTTAAAAATCCCGACAATCGGGAAATGATTCAAAACGCGCTGGAAACGGTTCATCGAGAAGATTTAATCGGAAACGCGCCTTACTGTTTGATTCCGCGAAACTCTCAAAGAGACGAGAGAAGATTTAATCGGATGGAGAAGGAGTAAACGACTGAAAAGGGGAAGCGGTTGAAGGGGAGAAGAAAGAGGAAGAAAAGAGACAGAGAGGAAGAAAAGAGACAGAGAGGGAGAAGAACGACCGAGAGGGAGGAGAGACCGGGAGGAGGAGCGATTAAAGGGGAGAGAGTGATTGAGAGAGGGTGAGCAATTCAATCAAATCAATCACCGGGACATCGCCGCCCGCGTCTCTTAAATTTCGGACGCAAAGCGGACAGGTCGTGACGATGTAATCAACGTCTTGGGGGACATCTTGAAGCCGTCTTTTGGCCATCGCCAAAGAAAGCTCGCCGTAACCGGAACGAACGCCGCCGCCGCCGCCGCAGCACCTTGCTTTTTCTCGATTCGTCGCCATTTCAATCAGGTTTTCTTGGCCGACGATTTCATAAATCAACGCGCGGGGCTCGTCAAAAATATTGTTGTGGCGGCCGGAATGGCACGGGTCATGATAAGTCACTTTTAAATTTGTTTTTTGAACGATGTTTTTCAAATCTTCGAGATGGGAAATCAAATATTCCGAAACCGTCACGACTCGGATGTTGTCCAACGAATAATCGTTTTTGAGCGTGTTGTAACAACCCGCGCAACCGGCAATGACGGTTTCGGCGCCGCTTTTTTTGATTTGCTCAAGGTTGTGTTGTTTCATTTTATCGGCTTCGTTTACAAAACCGAGACGAAGGAGCGGAGAGGTGCAGCACTTTTCGTCTTCCAGCAATCCGACGCCCAATTTATGAAGGATTTGATAAGTTTTGACCGCATTTTCCGGATAACGGTAAGTGTCCAAACATCCGACAAAATAAACCGCTTTGGGGTTTTTCGGAATTTCTAAATTCAACCCTTCCAGCCAGCCTAAACGCGGCTCTGTGTTTCCGAGCGTGTTTGAACACGCCAAAACCGTGTCGCGAATTTTTTTTTGCGTCGGCGTCATTTTATTTGAGGAAACCAAACCGCGGCGTACGCTTTCAACCAAATTCGAGGGATGAACGCCGGCCGGACAGGAAACGGCGCAATAGCCGCACGTCGTACAGGTATTGATGCTGTCAAAAACGGAGTCGTCTTTAAGCTTTCCTTCATAAATATCTCGAATAATCAGAATACGGCCGCGCGTGTTTTTGGATTCCCGGCCGGTCAGCTCAAACACCGGGCAAACGGAGCGGCAATTTCCGCAGCTGACACAACGGTAAAGATCCCTTTTATCCATCCTCTCAAAAGACATATTTTTAAAACCCTTCTCTTCAAACTTCTTTTAAATTAAATTTCTTCAATTTCGTTTTAATTTTTTCAATTTTCTTCTTTAAATCTCTACAAACTTCTTTTTTAAATCTCTTCAAAACAAAAACATCAATTTAATCCCAGCTTTTTGGGATTTAAAATGCCTTTAGGGTCAAGCGCTTTTTTAATGGTTTTCATCAATTCAAATGCCGGTCCGCATTGTTGCGCCAGGTACTGTCCGCGCGCCGCGCCGATTCCGTGTTCGGAGCTGACGGTTCCGCCAAGAGAAATGGCGGCCAAATGCAGTTTGTCGGCCGTAATTTCTAATTTTTTCCACTCGTTTTCATCCAAAACATCGATGAACAAACCGACATGAAGGGTGCCGTCGCCGACGTGCCCGTAAATCATCGGCGTTAAGCCGGCTTCTCCCGTAATTTCATAAATTTTTGAAATCATTTGCGGCAATTGTTTAATCGGGACGCCCAAGTCTTCCCCGACATAAATGCGCGTTTTGGTCGGATCGATTTTTGAAACCGCCGCTCCGAGAAGGCTTCTTGCGTCCCATATTTCTTTCATTTTGACAGGATCGTCCGTAATAAGAATACTGTTTGAGATGTCTTCACAGGCTTTGGCCAACAATTCCGCCGACTCGTCCACCGCGTTTTTGCTGCCGTCCACTTCAAACAAAACGACATCTCCGTCTCGGGGAAATATGATGTTCGGATCCAGCGTCGTCAAAACCGAGACGGACGTCTTATCCATAATTTCACACGCGGACGGCGTAACGCCGGCGGCAAAGATTCGAGAAACCGAAAGTCCGGCGTCTTCGGGTGTCGGAAAGGAGACCATAATTAATTTTCGGGCTTTGGGAAGCGGCGCGATTTTTAAAACCGCTTTTGTAATGATTCCAAGCGTTCCTTCCGAGCCGACATAAAGGCGGGATAAATCATATCCGGCCGAGGATTTCAAACAATTTGATCCGGTGTTGATGACATCGCCGTTTGCCAAAACGACTTCCAAATCCAAAACGTAATTTTTGGTCGTCCCGTATTTAACGCAACGCATTCCGCTCGCGTTGTTGGCGATTTGCCCGCCAAGAGTGCACGTTGCCGAGCTTCCGGGATTGGGGGGGAAGAAAAAGCCGTACGGTTTAAGCGCCGCGTTCAATTGGTCTTGAATGACGCCGGCTTCCGCCGTGACTTGAATGTTGTCAATGTCGATGTGAAGAATTTGATTCATCAAAGACATGTCCATTAAAATGCCGCCGCAAAGCGCAACGGCGCCGCCCGCAAGTCCGGTTCCGGCCCCGCGCGGGGTGACGGGAATCAAATTTTGATCGGCGTATTTCATGATTTTTGAAACTTCTTCCGTGCTTTTCGGAAAAACCACGATTTCCGGGGCGCCCTTGACTTGAGAGCCGTCTGCGGAATAACAGCAAAGCTCGGCCGGGGAAATCGTCGCCCGGTCCGGACAAATATTTTTAAGTTGCTCGTAATGATTCATAAAGGATGGACCGTTTTTTTCAATCGGTAAAAATAGAAAATAAAAACGCGTGCGATACGCAAACTTTAATCTGAGTGCTTTTTCATGTTGATTCATTATATATATGTTTTTATGACAGGCCGACAAAAACGAAAAATGCAAAGCGGCTGTTCCTGCGGCTATCGAATTGTTTTAAAAATAAATGATGAATTATCATTTCGATTAAAATTTAATTCTCACCGGAGTTTTTGAAACTCTTTTAAATCAATTCGTTTTGTTTCATGTCAAGCTAATATCAAGTAAATTATTTAAAATTAAAAAAGCATGAAACAAAAGACGATATGAAAAGAAGATATGAAAAGAGCGAAGAGGATGACGGAAAAAAGAAGGTGCGCGTGGGCAAAAACGCCGCTTGACTGCAAATATCATGACGACGAATGGGGAAGACCGCTTCACGATGAGAGAAAACTTTTTGAAATGCTGATTTTAGAAGGGCAGCAAGCCGGTTTAAGCTGGTCAATCATATTGAAAAAAAGAGAAGCGATGAGAATTGCGTATGACAATTTTGATCCGAATATTATGAAAAATTATGATGACAAGAAAAGAGAAGAGCTTCTTTTAACGGAAGGAATCATTAAAAACCGCTTAAAAATCAAAGCGGCGACGACCAATTCCATCGCTTATTTTAAATTGGTCGAAAAGCACGGCTCATTGAATGAATTTTTATGGAAATACATAGACGGCAAACCGATTCAAAACAATCCGAAAACGCCGAGTGAAATTCCCGCCCGTACGGAACTGTCGGATCGAATCAGCAAAGATTTGAAAAAACTTGGATTTACGTTCGTCGGCTCGACCATTATTTACGCGTATATGCAAGCGATCGGAATGGTCGATGATCATTTGGAGGGCTGTTTTTGTAAATTTTTGTAAAAATTGAGTTGCGATTTTTGTAAAAAACCGAATTTGTAAAAAAGCAACCGCTTTGAACAATTGCGTTTTTAGCTCATTGCATTTAAACCATTACTTTCGCGCCATATGCTGTGATTATATATACAAATTAAACAAACTGACATTGTAAAGTTTTTCAATTCCCGAATAATTCAAATTCCCAAATAATTCAAGTTCTCAAATAATTCAAGTTCTCAAATAATTCGAGTTCTCAAATAATTCAAGTTCTCAAATAATTCGAGTTCTCAAATAATTCAAAAAATATAAAGGAGGAGAATAATATGTCAAGAACGGCAACGGATATCGCTCATTGGTTCATCCACACACCTGGATTATCAAAAGAGTGGTCTGATCAAGCCCGACTTCAAAAGCTTCTCTTTTTCTCATGGTTGATTCATTTTTATAATTATAAGAAACCATTGTTTGAAGATGATTTTTGTGCTTTTGAATATGGTCCGGTTGTATGGGATGTCTTATACAATATGGATAATATAAGCACGGAAGAATTTAATACGGTGTTTCTTCCGAATTATACCGCAGAAGAACTGAACACGTTTTATTTAACGTCGGACATTTTCGGCGACGCCGGATGTGATGAATTGATAGATTTAAGCCATGAATCTCCGGCGTGGGAGAAATTCTATAACGCCTCTCAAATTTTTGATGAAAACGGAAAAGTTGTGGATTATAATCGCAAAAAACAAATCATCCCCAAAGAGGAATTCGGTATCGAATTGAAAATGATAAGGAATTTGCTTTACGCCCACAAATATCGAGAAGAGTTGGGATATTAAATGGTCAAGATTAAGCAGGTTCTCCATTATATGCCGCCTTATTATTGTGATCGGACAACCAAAAATCTCAAAAACAGATTAATGATTGTCGTCAGTAAAAGATTTGACGATATTGTAAAAGAGTTGTAGATGGTCAATGTTACAAAAGCCACCGAAAAGAAAAACAAGAAGGCCGCCGAAACTTTTAGAAAAACTTTTTTTAAGCGAACGGACGCGGAATTGATTCCGATAGAGCCGCAATATCCGTTTACGGCTCCTTCGTGCGCGAATCCGGCTTGCCATTATGTTATGGAATATTTCAATGATCTTGACAAATTAATTCACTACGGCGGAGCGAGCGTTGACAGCGCTCTGGTGGATGAAATTAAAGAAAATTTGCGTCGGTGTGATGCGCCCGCGTATTTTACCGAAGAACAAATACGGTCATATAATCCGAAAAAAGTTTCTGAACTAATGCGTTTTTATTACATTTGGAAAATAAAATAGAGTATTGGTTATTTTTTAATTATTTTTTAAATTATATTATGATTATTCGTTGCATTCATTTTAAAAACAGCGGGTTTTGAAGGATAGTTTTTTAATTCTATGACGAAGTTTAGAGTCCATGACAAAATTCTTTGAAATCGATGACCGAGACGGGGCGGCTCGACTCGGTAAACTTTATATTTCAGGCAAAAACTCCGGCGATGCGTCGAATACTCCTGTTGAAAAGCCGGCGGCTTCTTTTATTCAAACCCCATGTCTGTTGAATTCTTCAAAACTCGCCGCCGGGGAGTTGCCGATTAAAAATCTCGGAACATTTTGGAGAAAAGGGACGGACGAATCAAAAATATCGGAAATGAAAGAAGAAATCCAAAAAACGCCGGAAAGCCGTCTTTTGATTTTGCCGAGAAATCAATTTACGCTGACCTATTCAAGCGAAGACAATGAAAAACGCCGGAAAAAAATATTCGATGAAATGAATTTGGCAGAAATCATCGGAAAAAGACCGACCGCTTCGATGATTCGCCCGATGAAATACTCCAAAACCGTTGAAGAAAGCGAGTTCGTTTGCAGCGATTCGGAAATCCGGAACGATTTGAAAACGGAAGACGAAAGACAAATAGAAACGGAAGACGAAAGACAAATAGAAACGGAAGACGAAAGACAAATAGAAACGGAAGACGAAAGACAAATAGAAACGGAATCGGAAAAACAAGTAAAAACGGATTCCGATTTTCCGATTGAAAAAATCGGATCGGATGTTTTCATAATGGAAAGCGCCGGGTCTTTTGACGGCGATTCAGTCGGTTTTTTTGAAGCTTTGATGAATGTCAAAGAAAGGCTTCCGGCGGATACCGCTCTTTGGCTTTCGAATTTGGCGACGCCCGAGAATGCGGCGATGTTGATTTATTTGGGCGCGGACATTTTAGATACCACACGCGCGGAGGTTGCCGCTTATTCGAATAAATATATGACAAACGCCGGGACTTTTTTCTTGGAGGATTTAGCGGAATTACCCTGCCGATGCACGGCTTGCGCCGGAAAAACGGCTCAATGTGTAAAAGAGATGCCGGCCGCTGAAAGATACGCTTTTCTTGAAGAACACAATATCAATGCGCTTGACGCGGAAATCGCTTTGGTTCGAGAAAAAATTAGAAAAAGCGCTCTTCGGGAATATGTTGAGGGGCAATGCCGCGTTAAAACGTGGTTAACCGGTCTTTTGCGTTTGTTTGACAGAAGTCCGGTGGCGGAAGAGACGGCGCCGACATTTCGACGAGAAACGATTTTTGCGACGACCTCGGAATCTCAAAACCGCGCCGAGATTCAAAGATTTGCGAAACGAATCGCCGACGATTATGAAGCCCCGAAAAAAGAGATATTGGTGATATTCCCGTGCTCCTCAAAAAAACCGTACTCGATATCGATGTCGCACCAAAAATTCATTCGAGCCATAGAACGCAATCGAAAATATATCAATGAATTAATTATGACATCGCCGATGGGAATTATTCCGCGAGAGCTGGAATTGACGTATCCGGCGGCGCATTACGACACGACCGTCACCGGGCATTGGGATTTGGAAGAACGCGCTTTTGTCGGCGGTTTGCTTGAAAATTATTTAATTAAAAATAAGAGCCTTTACAAACATATTGTCGCGCATGTGGAGGGACCGTATCGCGAAATTTGCGAAGACGTTTCCGCTCGGCTCGGCCTTTCAATGACGTATACGGTCGAGGAAGGAAAAGGCCCGGCCTCTCAAATCAGTTTGAAAAATTTAAGAGCCGCCGTTGATCAAATCGTCGAAGAAGCGACCCCCCAAAAAGAATCTGAAACACACATGCTGCGCCCGAATTTATTAAAAAGAAGCGGAACGCAAGACAAGGAAGACCAATCCCAAGCGATTCTTCGCTACCAACTCGGAACGCTTGCCGACGCTCTTTTTACGGAGGAGACGATTGTGAAAGGGAATTTCCCGAAATACATGCTTTTAGACGAAAAAACTCAGCTGGCCGTTTTGGTTCCTCAATTCGGTCAATTCGCGCTCTCGCTCGCCGCCGTTGAAAAACTGATCAAATCGGAGCGGTATACAGGACAATACACGGTAAAAATTAACAATTTCCTGCCAAAAGGCTCTCTGCTGGCGCCGGGAATTATAGAGGCCGACTCAAATATTCGAACCGGCGATGATGTGATTATTCTCGGGGAAAATGTCATCGGTGTCGGAAAAGCCAAAATGTCCGGCATCGAAATGAATAAATCATCCCGAGGCGTGGCTGTTTTTCCGAGACACTCAAAATATATTCGCGAACCCGAACCGGCAGAGTGAAAGAGAGATATGAAAAATCGGACCTCCGTTTTCATTTTTATTTTTGAAAACGAGAGGACATTTTCGCTGTTTGGCGCGGCGTTGTTTTACGGAATTTGCCGTTTGCCGCTTGCCGTTTGCCGCTTGCCGTTTGGATTGTGTTTGGACCGGCCTCGTTTTTTCCGATGAATATTAAAACGACATCGATGGCGACGGCAATTCCATGAACCGCAAAATAAGATCACGTGAAAAAAACGGTAAAACAAAATCACGTGAAAAAATGATAAATGTGAAAAAACGAAACGGGAAAACAAAGCGATTGGGAGCGCCAAACGAGAAATATCATATGTCATTGTAAACCGAATATTTATAATCAAACGGTAACCTTTACCAAAAGCTTAATAACAAAATATAGGATAAGGGATTTGTCATTATTATTAGATATCAAAAATTGACAAGGATATCTTAAATATATTTTGGAAAATACGAAGAAGAGAGGAAAAAACGAAATTGTATGTATGAGGATTTCAGACCGATTTCATGATTCGACTAACCGATATCTTCTGAAATGATCTTTCCTTTTATGTAAACCGGCTCTTTTATTAAAAAAGGCGTATTTTTAAAAATAAAACATTTGCGAAACAAACGATTGACCTGTGGTCGTCTTTTTTCGCGCTTAAACCAAAAATCTGCTTGAGTTATCACTTTAGAGGTTACCATAATGAAAGAAATCAGAATTCACGGGCGCGGCGGACAAGGTTCCGTCACAGCCGCAGAACTTCTTTCCATCGCTGCGTTTGCCGACGGTAAATTCAGTCAAGCCTTCCCGGCTTTCGGTGTGGAAAGACGTGGTGCACCGGTCCAGGCCTTTACGCGCTTGGACGATGTGCCGATTCGTGTCAGAAGCCAAATTTATGAACCGGATTATGTCATTGTTCAAGACCCGACTCTTCTCGATGTTGTTGATGTGACCGGCGGTTTAAAAGAAACCGGCGCTTTAATCATTAACACAAAAGAGTCTGTCGACGCTTTTAAACATTTGGACACAAAAGCCAAAATTATGACGGTTGACGCGACCAAAATCGCGATGGATGTCATCGGACTCCCGATTGTCAATACGATTTTACTCGGCGCTTTTGCCGCAACGACCGGAGAAGTCGCTGTCGAGTCCATCCAAGACGCCGTCAAAGAGAGGTTTGCCGGAAGAGTCGGCGAAAAGAATGCCGAAGCGATTCGCGCCGCTTACGATTTTGTAAAAGAGGAGATGGAATAAATGAAAATTACACCCGGCGCTTATTGTTACCCCGGAACCGCCATGGAAAATAAAACCGGCGGCTGGAGAACGTTTATGCCCGTCTTTGATTACAACAAATGTATTCGCTGCGCCATTTGCGAAGTGGCTTGCCCGGACATGTGTATTCATCCGGACCCGGCAACCGCAAACGACAAAGGAAAATGTTTGTACAAAGCCGATTACGATTATTGTAAAGGATGCGGCATTTGCGCAAACGAATGTCCGAAAGATGTGATTACAATGACCTTGGAGGAAAAATAATGGCCGTCAATCCAAACGATAAATCAAAAATGTCCGTTGTGGAAGGCTCTTACGCAAGCGCGCACGCCGCCAAAGTTGCCAGACCGCAAGTGATTTCCGCTTATCCGATTACACCGCAAACGCATATTGTCGAAGAATTGTCTCAATTTATGGCCGACGGCGACATTCCCGGCTGTGAATATATTAACGTCGAATCCGAATTCTCCGCAATTTCCGCATTGATCGGAGCATCGGCAGCAGGCGCCAGAACATACTCTGCCACCACATCTCAAGGTCTTTTTTTGATGCACGAAGCTTTGTTTAACGCATCGGGCATGAGACTTCCGATTGTCATGACGGTTGTTAACAGAGCCGTCGGCGCGCCGATTAACATTTGGAACGATCAGCAGGATTCGATTGCGCAAAGAGATTCCGGATGGATTCAGATTTATGCCGAAGACACGCAGGAAGCCGCCGACATGGTTCTTCAAGCGTTTAAAATTGCCGAAGACAAAAGCGTTCTTTTACCGATAATGGTTTGTATGGACGGTTTTGTTTTGTCTCACGTTTATGAGCCGGTCGTTTTGATGGACCAAAAAGAAGCGGATGAGTTTTTGCCGCCGTTTAAACCGGATGTTTATTTAGACCCGAAAAACCCGATGTCGTTTGGTACGCTGGGTGACCCGTCCGTTTATACGGAATTCAGATACTCTCAAGAGCAAGCCATGAAAAACGCGTTGACTGTCATTGAAAAAGCGGCCGACGATTTCAAAGCCGTCACCGGCAGATATTACGGCGGTTTGATTGAAGGATATTCTTTGGAAGATGCGGAAGTCGTCATTGTTTCGTTCGGATCTCTTCTCGGAACGATTAAAGACGTCGTGGATGAATACCGTGCAAACGGTGAAAAAATCGGTGTTTTAAAAGTCCGCGCATTCCGACCGTTCCCGACAGAAGCAATTGCAAACGCTTTAAAAAATGCAAAAGCGGTTGTCGTCGTTGAAAAAGATATTTCCATCGGTCGAAATGAAGGCGCTTTGTTTACGGAAATCAAAGCCGGTCTTTACAACACGCCGGCCAGAACACCGATTATCAGTTACATGGTCGGTCATGGCGGCCGCGATATTCGCCCGAGCCACATCAAAGAAATTATTGAAGCGACAAAGAAAGTTGCAGAAACAGGAAAGATTGAGGTTGAGTCTCAGTTTAATGAAGTGAAGGAGGAATTGTTGTGAGCGACAATAAACCGTTTAATTTATTGACGGCCGGTCACAACGGCTGTGCCGGTTGCTGTGACGCGTTGGCTGCCAAATATGTTTTGATGGCTGTCGGTCCGGATTGTATTATTGTCAACCCGACCGGTTGTTTGGAAGTGATGACCACGCCGTTTCCGAGAACCGCTTGGAACGTTCCGTGGATTCATTCGCTTTTTGAAAACGGCGCCGCCGTCGCGTCCGGCGTTGAAGCGGCTTTGATTGCGATGGGGCGAAAAGGAAATACGAAAATCATCGGGATGGGCGGAGACGGATCCACCATGGACATCGGTATCGGCGCTTTGTCCGGCGCTTTTGAACGCAATCACGATATCACATACGTTTGTATCGACAACGAAGCGTACATGAACACAGGTGTTCAGCGCAGCAGCGGAACGCCGTTTGGCGCGTCCACGACAACGAGTCCTGCCGGAAGCAAATCTTACGGGAACAACACCAATAAAAAAGACATGCCGGCCATCATGGTCGCTCACGGCTCTCCGTATGTGGCAACCACTTCCATCGGATACGCCAACGACATGATGAAAAAAGTGAAAAAGGCAGCCGACACGGTCGGTTCCACTTACATTCACGCGCATGCGCCTTGCCCGACCGGTTGGGGTTTTGATTCATCCAAGACGATTGAAATCGCCAAGCTTGCCGTAGATTGCTGTCTTTGGCCGCTTTACGAAATTGAAAACGGCGAAGTCACTTCCGTTAAGAAAATCAAAGATCCGAAACCGGTTGAAGAATATTTGAAATCTCAATCCCGTTTCAAACATCTTTTCAAAATGGAAGGCGGCGACAAGGAAGTCGAAAAGATTCAGCAGTTGGCCGATAAAAATATTGCGAAATACGGACTTGACAAGTAATTTTTTAACTTGTCTTTTTTTTTCTTTATTTTTTGAGTAATTAATAATATTCATCAAATATTAAAAAATTAAGAGATATGAGACAATGAAAGTTGAATACATATCTATGTTAAAAAATGATGGTGAAATCATATCACCATCAGAATCTTTTTTTAAAAAGTTATTTACAAATGTTACAAAAAATTCATTTATTTTTGAATTAGATGGGGTTGAAAAACAGATAGATTATTCTGAAGAAATTGATAAAGATAATGAAATGTGGTATTTGCAAATTGAATTTGAAGAAGATGAAGAAATTGAAACTGCAAAAACACTTATTCGAATTTGTGAAAAAATAGAATATGGAGAGCATAGAGCAAAATATTATTTCATAAAAATAAATGATGAAGCTTGTGAAGAATATTATAATAAAATATATCCACTTATTGGAAAATTTGAAAGAACCCTCAGAAAGCTAGTTTATTATATTGTATTAAAAGCCTATGGAAAAGAATGGCCAGATCAAACAAAGTTAGAAAATAAGAAAAACAAAGATAACAGAATTCAATCAGGATTAGAAGATTTTACAATAACAGAATTATATGATTTTTTATTTGAGAAAACTCCACAAAAAGATATCTCTTTAGAGAAGTGGCAGAATGAATTGAACCAAAAATCAATTGAGTCAAAAAATTCAGACGAATTAAGAGAATTGATAGAATCAATTAGACCTACCTCCCTTTGGGATGAATTATTTTTAGATATAGAAATAGAAGGACTTGAAGAATCAAAAAAAGATATTAATGATGTAAGAAATGCTACGTTCCATCACAGAACTATAAAATTAGATGAATGCAATAATGTTGAAAAAATAATTGAACAACTACTACCACAAATTGAACAAAATATTGATATGGTCAAACAAAAGTCGTTTACATTAGAAGAACAAAAAATTATCAAAAATAAGATAATAATCAAACAATTATTAGAAGAAATTAGCCAACAACTTACGTTAGAGCTTGAAAAAATAAATCAAAATGTAAATACTTTGGAGTTTCGAAACTTGACTCAAAAAAAGATAGAGGAAACTATGCAATCGAATGATATTCAAAAAATAGCTCAATCAGAAGATCTTCAAAAGGACGTTCAAATTATAAGAGATTCTATCATTAATGACTAATGAAACACAACTCGAACTTTCCTAAGCATTTTCAAAATTGTCTCGGATTCTTCACAATACTCCAAAATTTTATCCGTTTTCTAATGAACCGGCAATCTTTGAAGATTAATAATTCGATCACACATTTTAATTTTTGAAATATCGGCGCCGCCTTTTTTAATTCCCGACAAATAATCGCGAAGTGATTGGCCTTTGTGTTTGGTCAAAAGCTTGACGCCGGAAACGACGTCGGATGAAAAATGTTGAAGCATTTCGTTTTCCATGATGTGCGTGTCTTCTAAAACGTCATGAAGCAAAGCGATTTGAACGGCATTTTCAATGTTTGAAAACGGCTCTTTTTGATGCGCCGCAAAAACCTCGTCGGCCACCATGCAGACATGAAGAATGTAAGGAGAACCGCCGTAAAGCTGATTGCCGTGCGCTTCTGCCGCAAAGAAAAGAGCGTGATTGTAAAAATCCTGCAATTCTTGGGGAAAAGCCGCTTTGGATTCGGTATTTAATTTGTTGTCAAGTCTGTTGCCGGGTCTGCTGCCGGATTTATTTGCCGCCGGATTTGCCATATTCATTTCCTATTCCGTTTGAAAATTAATTCATGTTTTGAAAATTTTTGTCTTTTTCATCTTGTCTTTTTTTCTTTCCGTTACGGTCGATTCCAAAGATTTTAGTTTGCTCTTTTTTGAAAAAATAAGAATTTAAATTCACCATCATCACATAACCGTCTTCGCCGTCGGAATAATATTTGGATTCCACCCAAACCGTCAAAAAACCGAGTTTAGTATATAAACGAATTGCGGGAGTGTTGCTGATGCGGACTTCAAGAGACGCTCTTTGAAGACCTTTGAGCAAGAAATAAGTGCAAATGTGATCAATCAGCCGCTCTGCGATTCCTTGATTGCGATAATGTTTACCGACGGCAAGCGAGAAGATGTGACCTTCCGACTCCGATAACGCATAGCCGACAATAAAACCGACAACATCTTGACCGATTGTGCAAACAAAAAAACCGTCTAAAAAAACTTCATAAAATTGAATGTATTCATGCGGATGGTGATCGTAAAAAGCTTCCGCTTCCAGCATCATAACACTGTATTTATCATCCGGAAGATAGCGGCGAATGACAAGTTGGGGCGAAAGCGAAAAAGACATAATCATTTTATACGAAAAACTTACATTTGAATGTTTGTTACAAACTTTACAAATTATTGCAATCATGAAACGATTGCATATTCTTGCTCGCATTTTTCGGCGTACTCATTTAAAATAACCATAATTTCCGCTGCCAGCGATTCTCTTTCCGCCGCCAGTTCTTCATCCGAAAAATGCCGAATTTTGATATCCTTGTGAAGCGCATTGATTTTCATACGCATTTCTCGAGAGTCCGGCAAACCTTTTGTAAACCATTGCGCGTGCGCCGAAACGTTGACATGCACAAGCAAATTATATTTTTTCAAATCCGAAAAATATTGATTCAAATCTTGAATTCGATTTTTAAATTCAACCGGCGGCGATACTTCTTCAGCAGTTCCTGTTTTTAAATAGGATTTTAATTTTCGAAAAATGCCGGGATTGCCGATTGCCGCGCGCCCGATCATATAACCGTCGCAGTTTGTCAAATCCATTGCCGCTTGAAGAGATTTTTCATCAACGATGTCGCCGTTTAAAATCACGGGAATGGAAAGTTCTTTTTTAATTTCGCCGACAATTTTCCAATCCGCGTTTCCGGAATACATTTGACTTTTCGTTCGCCCGTGAATCGTTAAAACGGAAGCGCCGGCGTATTCCAATGATTTTGCCAAACGAATCGTTTTTTCTTTGTCATTGTAAATTCGGATTTTGGCGGAGACCGGCGTTTCAACGGATTCGCAAACGCGGCGAACGATTTTTGAAGGATGCTGAGGGGAATCAAAGTCGTTTGCCATCAAAGAAGCCCCGCACCCGGTTTTTAAAATCGGCGGAGCTGGACACCCCATATTGATATCAAAAATCCGAACAGCCGGCGCAAACAGCTCTTCCAAACCGGCGGCCGCTTTTGCAATCGAAACGGAATCGTTGCCGACGATTTGAACGCCGTAAGGAAGGCCGTTGATTGAAAAACCGCGATTTTTCGCGTACGGGTCACCGTGATTAAACCCGTCGGCATGAATCATTTCCGTATAAGTGAAATCCGCGCCGCAATTGTGCGCGATAAAACGAAAAGCCGGATTCGTGACGTCCGCCATCGGCGCCAAAAATAAAAGCGGAGATTTAAATTTTTTAAAAAACATTTTTCACCAAAAAGAAGCGATTTAAGAATAAGAGATTGAAGAAGACTTCAAATATAAGCTTTTTTTGAAACATTCGCATTATTTAAAATTTTTATGTTTTTATTGAATAAGTATAATTCAAAACAGACCCTTACAATAAAGAAGAGATAGAGAAGAAATAAAGAAGAAAAACAAAAAAATAAAAAAAATAAAAAATAGAAGAGATAAAAAATGTATTCCACCGGGTGTCTTATTTGCGGAAAAGAATTAAAATACACGGATTCCGCAAGAACGATTAAATGTCATCTCTGCGGAGAAGTTTATGAAACAAATTCCTGTTGCGCCGACGAACATTTCGTATGCGACAATTGCCATTCCCGTCCCGGAGAAGCCGGCATCACGGGTTACGCGCTCTCTTCAAAAAGTAAAAATCCCGTAACGATTGCCACCGAAATGATGGGAGAAGAGTCAATAAATATGCACGGACCGGAACATCATTATCTGATTACGGCGGCATTATTAACCGCTTACAAAAACAGCGGCGGAGAAATTGATTTAAAAAAAGCATTGCTGACGGCGAAACAGCGTTCCGGAAACGTGCCGGGCGGCGTTTGCGGGATGTGGGGCTCTTGCGGCGCCGGAATGGGAGCGGGGATATTTATAAGCATTATCACGGGAGCCACCCCGCTTTCAAAAACGGAGTGGGGACAAGCGAACCTCGCCACCGCCAAAAGTCTTTTTGATATCGCTCAAAACGGCGGCCCGAGATGCTGTAAACGCAACGTTTGGCTTTCAATCTTGTCCGTTATTGATTTTACCAAAGAGGTCACAAATATTTCAATGGAAAAACCGGAAAAGATTCAATGCCATTATTTTACAAAAAACATGACTTGCAAAAAAGAAAATTGTCTTTTTTTTCCAAAATCATCTCCGATTTAATTTAAAAACAAAAACTGTAAATGATAAAATGGATATACTTTTTATATCCAAAAAGGATTTGTTGCATAATTATTTGTAAAAAAATAAATATTTCCCGTATGAAAAAAATCAAATACGGTTGTTAAAATTCAGGAGAAATAAAATTGAGAATTATTGCTTTTGTCGGGATGCCGGCTTCCGGAAAATCCGAGGCGTCCAACGTTGCAAGAGAGATGGGCATTCCGGTCGTGACGATGGGGGATGTGATTCGAAAAGAAGTCGAGCTGCGCGGCGCGGATCCGTCAGACGGCGGCAAAATCGCCAACGAACTTCGGGAAATAGAAGGGATGGACGCGATTGCCAAACGGTGTATGATTCTGATTGAAGAGAAGATGAAAGAGACGCCGACGGATATTTTTGTGATTGACGGTGTTCGCGGCATCGCCGAGGTTGACTATTTCAAAGAGCATCTCGGAGACGGATTCGTGCTGGTTTCGATTGCGATTGACTCTCCGATTGAAGAACGTTTTGAGCGCATCGTCGCACGCAAGCGCGAAGACGATATGGACAATATCGATCAGCTCAAAGAGCGTGATTCGCGCGAAATCGGATGGGGGATGGGCGAAGCGATTGCGGCGTCGGATCGATTCGTTGAAAACACGTCAACGCTTGAGGCGTATCGTGTAAAAATTCAAAAATTGTTTGAAGAAATGAAAGCGGAAAACGCGACGAAAAATAAAAATTAAAGGGGATTCTTATGCAAAATGTGACAGTGACGTTTTTCGCGCCGGTTTATATAACGGAGTCGCCCGAAAAAGTCGGCGCTGCGGTCTCTCATCTGGTAAATTACGGCCGCCCGAAGAGCGAAGAAATCCGTCCGGAAATGATTTCCTGTGCAGATAAAGAGGCGGCAGGAAACATGCCGGAACGAGACGGAATGAACCCCCCTATTTCCGATGCGGAAAATATTAAAGAAGTCGCCGTCATCAGCGGAGATTTAAATCTTCTGACGGGAATTCATTATTTGATTCGAAAAGAAGAAATCATTGACACCGCCAACACCGCTTTAAAAGAAGGAACGGATGCCGGCGGCTGTCAAATATGCGTTGCTTTAAACAAACAAGCCGCTTTGATGAAACGCCTCAGTTTTCCGGCGGACAGTGAAACGCTCGGCTCCGTTTATTTAAAAATCGAAACGGAAAACGAAGAAGATTTGTTAAAAATAATAGATTGGCTGACGCCGCCGACCAAAGACGGCATTCCGCTTTATGAATTAAAAAAGAATGAATTGTAAAAATGCAAACGCTGAATTCAATGGAGAAGTGCATAATCTCTGAAAAGCAATGAGTTGCCTTCCATTTGCAAATGCAAAAACTCAAAACGCTGACCAAAACGCTGACCAAAACGCAAAACAAAAACGCTGACAAAACTGAAATATAAAAAACATGACGCGGCATTTCAACAAAATCACGCCGCGCCAAACAGCGAAGCCGTCTGATAAATTTTAAAACGAAACTGAAAAACAAACATTATTTTTTTGATATTTATGGTGTGAATCCGCAAATTTCCGATTATTTTTTGTTCGCTATCGCTCACAAAAAAAATCGAAAATGGGCGGTCGTGTGTGGGATTTTCAAAAAAACCTTAAATACAGCCTGAAAATGTTTTTCCGCGGATGCCCTGTCCTGTTTTTAAAAGAGAAACGATGAAAAACAGGGGAATAGAAAAAATATTTTTCCCAAACATTCCTCAAATACAGCCTGAAAATGTTTTTCCGCGGATGCCCTGTCCTGTTTTTAAAAGAGAAACGATGAAAAACAGGGGAATAAAAAAAATATTTTTCCCAAACATTCCTCAAATACAGCCTGAAAATGTTTTTCCGCGGATGCCCTGTCCTGTTTTTAAAAGGGAAACGATAAAAAATTGAAAAAGAAGATAAAAGGAAATAAAAAAGATAAAAACAAAATCAAATTTTAAAAAATAAAAACAAAAAGGAGGATTAATTTCCTCTGGTTTTTTTAATTTCGGCCGCGATTTTTCGGATCGAATCGGATTTCGCGTTTACGTTATTAATTCTTATGCGCCCGCTTTTTTCCCACCAGGACCGCGGATAAGATTTGTCGGATTCGGGAATCGGAGAAAGACCCAAATTATTTGCCGCTTTGAAAATTTCATCAAATCCGGGTTTTGAAACCGCGCTTTTCTTTGAAATCATGCGGCCTTCTGCGCGCGTTCTTTCTTTATCCAAATAAGCCGGCCAAATCACAAGTTTGCCTTCGTCTTTCATCATGTTTTTCAAATCCTTTAAATTTCAAATAATAAAAGATGTTT